>Ga0081538_10000442_pt1 | contig 46661 bp, 40 predicted proteins | sample TabmetS5T2R1_FD_71022 | JGI IMG/M metagenome (GOLD analysis project Ga0081538, IMG submission 71022) | Tabebuia heterophylla rhizosphere microbial communities from the University of Puerto Rico - S5T2R1 | ecosystem: Host-associated > Plants > Roots > Rhizosphere ... | reverse complement strand
GGGGTGCTGGAGCGGGCGCTGCTGTACGACCGGCGGGTGATCGCCACCGCCGTCGGCGGCCTCAGCCACCAGGCCGCCGCCCGCCCCGGGGTGACCCTGGTCGACCCGGACGGCCTGGCCGCCGCCATGTGGCGGGCCCGGGGCCAGTCGGCCCTGGGGCCGGAGGGGGCCGAGGCGGCCTGGCCGGCCGGCCCCGAGCGGCTCCGCCAGCGGGTCCAGGAGCAGGTGGCGGCCCGCGCGACCAGGCGCCGGGGCCTGCCCGTGCGCACCGACGGCGGCCGGCCGGCCGCCGTCGCCGGGCAGAGCAGCCTGCCCCTGCGGCGGCTGGCGCCGCTCGGGCTGCCCCCGGCGACCTCGGCCCGCCCGGGGGTGTCATTGCTCAAGCGGCTGGTCCGCCGGGCCACCGGCTGGCAGGTCGACCCGCTGGTGGCCCAGGTGAACGCGCTACGGGAGGTCACCATCCAGGCCCTGGAACGCAACGCCCAGCTCGAGCGCGAGGCGGCCGCCGGCCGTGACCGGCCCCCCGGCTGAGGCGCCGGCGATGCCGGCGGCCAGCCCCGCGGGCGACGGCGGGCGGCGCCCCGACCGCCGCGACGCCCTGGTCGCCGTCCTGGTCGCCGTGGCCCTGTTCGGGCTGTTCGTGGCCGTGCAGTGGGCCGCCCTGCCGTCCTTCGACGGCAAGGTGGCCGTCTCCACGGCCAGGGCCATGACCGAGGGCCGCCTGCACCTGCTGCCCCGAGAGGACCCGACCAAGCACCACTTCCCCTACTCCCACTACGGCATCGGGATGCCGCTGGTGCTGCTGCCGCTGTACCTGTTCCAGCGGGCCCTGGCCATCCAGCCCCACCTGCTGGAGTCGCTGGCCAGCCCGCTGCTGCTGGCCCCCACGGGCGCCCTGCTGTACCTGGCCGGGCGGGAGCTGGGCTGGAGCCGCCGCCTGTCGCTGGCCGGGGCGCTGGTCTTCGGGGCCCTGACCCAGGCCCTGGAGATCAGCCAGGAGGCGTTCAGCGAGCCCGGGGTGGCCCTGTCCGTGGCCCTGGTCGTGCTCGGCCTGCTGCGCTGGCGGGCCGGCCGGGCCAGCGGCCCCTGGCTGGTCGGGTCGGGGCTGGGCGTGGGGCTGCTGTTCCGCGGCGACTCGGCCCTGCTGGTCGGCGGTGCCGTGGCGCTGCTGCCGGCGTTCGTGCCCTGGCGGCGGCTGCTGGCCGAGCGCCGGGCCTGGCTGGGCCTGGTGCTGCCGATCCTGCCCGTCCTGGCCTGGACCGCCTGGTACAGCCTGCGCCGCGACGGCACCCTGGTCCCGGAGGTCTACGGCGGCACCTTCACCACCCCGATCGGGACCGGCCTCTACGGGCTGGTCCTCTCCCCCGGCAAGAGCGTGTTCGCCTACAACCCGTTCCTGCTCCTGGCCATCCCCGGGGCGGTCGCCCTGTGGCGCCGCGACCGCGCCGCCACCGCCCTGCTGGTCGGGCTCATGGCCGCCCGGGTCCTGCTGTACGCCCGCTGGAGCGACTGGCCCGGCGGGATCGCCTGGGGGCCGCGGTTCCTGATGCCGGCCGTCGGGCCGTTCGCCCTGCTGGCCGTCTACGGCGTCTCCCGGATCCCCCGCCTGCGCCTGCCCCTGCGGGTCCCGGCCGTCGCCGCCGTGGTCGCCCTGGTCGTGGCCGGCGGCGTGGTCAACGTGGCCTCGGTGTGGGTCAACTACGGCAGCTCCTGGCGCTGGGTCAAGGAGGTCCCGGCCGAGGAGGCCGCCCGCCGCCACGACTTCATCCACAGCATCGACCACAGCCCGATCACCTACAACCTCCAGCACCTGGGCGGCGACATCCGCCCCTGGCCCCTGTTCCACTTCCGCGGCGGTCCCGACCTGGCCGGGATCCTGGCCCTGGCCACGTTCGTCCTGGGGGCGGTGGCCGCCTGGGTCCTGGCCCGCCCCGATCCGGCCCCCCGAGCACCCCGGCCGGAGAGCCCGGCCCAGGCCGAGCGGGTGTTGGGTCACTGACCGCTGGCGGTAGCTCGGCCCCGAGACCCCGGTCCGGCGCCCGGTCCCGGCGGCGTCTCCGGTGGGCGTGGGTCAGCTCCACCCCCGGCTGGTGGGGCCCCGAACGGGTCGCCGACCCGGGGAGCGGGGGCGCGGGGTTGTCCACAGGGGTCGGCCCCCCTGCCGTCCACCGCTCAGCGCCGCCCACCACCGCGGCCCCGACCGAGGCCGCTGCCGACCCGCCCGGCTACCGGTCCAGGGCCCGGCGGTAGGCGGCGACGGTGTCGGCGGCGCAGCGGTCCCAGGTGAACCCGGAAGCTCGGGCGCGGCCTCTGGCGGCGGCGACCTGGCGGGCGGAGGGGTCGCCGGCGAGTTTGGCGAGGGCGGCGGCGAGGGCGTCGGGGTCGCCGGGCTCGACGAGGAGGGCGGCGTCGCCGGCGACCTCGGGGAGGGAGCCGCCGGTGGTGGTGACCACCGGGGTGCCGCAGGCCATGGCCTCGAGGACCGGGAGGCCGAAGCCCTCGTAGCGGCTGGGGTAGGCGAACACGTCGGCCCCGGTGAGCAGGGCCGTCTTGTCGGCCTCGGGCAGGTAGCCGCAGAGCAGCACCCGGTCGGCGACCCCGCTGCCGGCGACGGCCGCGGCCAGCGCCTCCTGTCCCCAGCCGGCCAGGCCGGCCAGGACCAGGCGGTGGGGCAGCTCGCCGGCCAGGCTGGCGAAGGCCCGGACCAGGGTCGGCAGGTCCTTGCGGGGCTCGACCGTGCCCAGGCCGAGCAGGTAGGGGCCGTCCAGCCCGAGCCGGCGCGCCACGGCGGCCACCTCGGCCTCACCGGCCGGGCGCAGGTCGGTGCCGAGCCGGGTCACGTCGATGCGCCCGGGGGCCACGTCGAGCCGTTCGGCCAGGTCGCGGGCGGTGGTCTCGGACACACAGAGCACCCGGCGGGCGACCCGGACGGCCCGGCGCAGGGCCCAGCCGAAGTAGCGGACCTTGCCCGGCTCGTGCCACTCGGGGTTGGTGAGCAGGGTGAGGTCGTGCACGGTGACCACCGCCGGCAGCCCGGCGGCCAGGGGCAGCTCGTAGTGGACGCCGTGGAGCAGGTCGGCCCCGGCCGCCCGGGCGGCCCGGCCGGCCAGCAGCTGGGTCCAGGCGATCCGGGCCGGCCGGCCGGCCCGGGCCGCCGCCACCGGGTGCAGCGCCACGCCGGGCACGGCCAGCGCCGCCGCCGACCCGGGGGCGCAGAACACCTCCGGCTCCACGTCGTCGCGGGCCGCCATGGCCGCCAGCAACCTGGCCACGTACACCCCGGCCCCGGTCAGCCGGGCCGGGACGGCGCTGGCCTCGACCGCCACCCGGATCACCGGGCCGCCCCCCACGCCGGGCCCGAGCGGCCGGCGAGCAACCGACCCGCGGCCGGCTGGGCCGTTGTCACCCGGTCAGCACCTCGCGGTAGGCGGCCCAGGTGCCCGAGGCGGTCGCCGTCCAGGTGAAGCGGGACGCCCGGCGGGGGCCGGCGTCGGCCAGCCGTCGCCGCAGGGCCGAGTCGTTGACCAGCCGGACCAGCCCCTTGGCGATCGACCCCCGGTCGAGCGGGTCGACCAGCACGGCGGCGTCGCCGGCGACCTCGGGCAGGCTGGAGCGGCCGCTGGTCAGCACGGGCAGGCCGTGGGCCATGGCCTCCAGCACCGGCAGCCCGAACCCCTCGTACAGGCTCGGGTAGGCGAGGCCGTCGGCCCGGCGGTACAGGGCGTGCAGGACGGCGTCGCCGACCGGGCCGGCCAGCTTGACCCGGACCGAGTCCCAGGTCGGCCGCAGCGTCGGCCCCCACCCGACCGGGCCGGCCACCACCAGGTAGTGGTCGGGCAGCTCGTCGGCGACCTCCCCGAAGGCGGCCAGCAGGCGGGGCAGGTTCTTGCGCGGCTCCAGGGTCCCGACCGCCAGCAGGAACGGCCCCCGCACCCCGAGGTCGGCCAGCAGCCGCGCCGCCGCCGCCTCGTCGCCGACGCCGGGGGGGTCGGCCCCGAGCGGGACCACCGTGATCCGCCTCGGCTCGACCCCGTACAGCTCGGTCAGGTCGCGGGCGGTGGCCTGGGAGACGGCGATCACCCGGGCCGCCTCGCCGGCCACGATCCGGGCCGACCGGTCGTGGTAGCGGCGCCCGGCCGCCGGATAGGCGTCCGGGTAGTGGCGGAAGGCGAGGTCGTGGACGGTCGCGACCAGCGGCCGGCCACCCCCCGGGGGCACGGCGGCGCTGGTCGCGTGGACCATGTCCAGCTCGGCCAGGACGCCGGCGGGCAGCCGCGGCCGGCGCAGCGTCACCCAGGTCCGGGTGGCGACCCGGCCCGGCCAGGCCAGCCGGGAGGTGACGGCCGGCACCAGCCCGGCCGCGGCCAGCCGCCCGGCCGGATGGCGGCCGACGATCCAGGTCACGGCGCCCCGGTCGGCGGCGGCCACCGCCGGCAGGTGGTCGGTCAGGGCGCGCACGTACCGCCCGATCCCGCCCGGGACCGGCCGCAGCAGCTGCTCGGCGACCACCCCGACCCGGGGGCCGGGCTCCGGGCTCACCGGGCCGTCCCCAGGGCACGGCCGTAGGCGGCCAGGGTCGCCCGGGCGCAGGCGTCCCAGGTGAAGCCGGCCGCCCGGGCCCGGCGGGCCGCCCGGGCCGGCTCCCCGCCCGGGTCGTCGAGCACCCGCGCCACGGCGTCGGCCAGGGCGTCGGCGTCGCCGGGCGGCACCAGCTCGGCCTGGTCGGCCAGGACCTCGCGCAGCGCCGGCAGGTCGGCCGCGACCACCGGGGTGCCGCAGGCCAGCGCCTCCAGGGCCGGCAGCCCGAACCCCTCGTACCAGGAGGGGAAGGCGAGCGCGGCCGCGCCCGCGACCAGCCTGACCAGGTCCTGCTCGGCCAGGTAGCCGGGGGTGCGCACGGCCCCGGGGGGCAGGCCGGCCAGGTCCAGCGCCTCCCCCCAGCCCGGCGGGCCGGCCAGGACCAGCGGCGGCACCTCGGCCCCGCCGGCGCCGGGCCCGACCGCCGGCGGGACCCGGCCGCCGAGCAGGGCCCGGTAGGCGGCGAGCAGGGTGGGCAGGTTCTTGCGCGGCTCCCGGCTGCCCACGAACAGCAGATACCGCTCGGGCAGGTCGTGGGCGGCCAGCCAGGCCGGGTCGGGCGGGACGGCCCGGCGCCACGCCGGCCCGACCCCCAGCGGGGTCACGGCCAGGCGCTCGGGGGCCAGCCGGTAGGTGTCGGCCACCTCGGCGGCCACGGCCGCGCTGGGGGTGCACACCGTCGCCCCCCGGCGCAGGGCGCGGGGCACCAGCTCCTGGTAGCGGGCCGAGGCGGCGGTCACCATCTCCGGGTAGCGCAGGTAGCTGAGGTCGTGGACGGTGACCACGCTGGCCGCCCGGCGGGCCGGCGGGGCCACGAAGTTGGTGGCGTGGAACACGTCCACCGGGCCGGCCAGCCACTCGACCGGCGGGAGCGGCAGCCGCGCCCAGGCCGCCTGGAGCAGCCGCGCCGGCACCCGCCGCCGCCGGCAGCGCAGCCGCTCTCCCCCGAGGGTGGCGGCCACCCGGGGCAGGTCGGCGGTGCCGCGCCAGCTGAACGGCACCAGGGCGACCTCCTCCGGCTCGGGCCCGGCCAGCCCGGCCAGGGCCGCGGCCAGCCCGGCCACGTACCGGCCGACCCCCGTCTGCGGCCCGAGCAGCGGCGTGGCGTCGAGCCCAACCTTCATCGCAGCAGCTCACCCCGACCTCGACGACGACCCGGCGGGTACTCTACCCGGGCCCGGCCGCCGGAGGGTCGGCGAGGGCCACGAAGCGCAGCCGCCAGTAGTCGGCGAACCACTCGCCGCCGCGCCGCAGCCGCGGCGCCGCCAGCTCGTTGACCCGGGCCAGCACCCGGGGCAGCTGGGCCGCCGGGACCTGGGCGGTGAGCGAGCGGCCGAACATCTCCAGCCAGTCGGCCAGGCCGTCGGGGCAGTCGGCCAGCGGGGTGGGCCGGGGGAAGTACTCCATCCGGGCCACCCGGAACCCGGCCCCCTCCAGCAGGGCCGCCTGCTGGGCCGGGGTCGGGAAGTACCAGGGGGAGGCGGGCTCGGGCAGGCCGGCCTCGGCCAGGGCGGCGCCCACGGCGGCGAGGATCTCGGCGATGTTGCCGGCGCCGCCCATCTCGGCCACGAACCGCCCGCCCGGGCGCAGGGCCGCCCTGACGCAGGCCACGACCTCGCCAGGCCGCTCCATCCAGTGCAGGGCGGCGTTGGAGAACACGGCGTCCACCGGCTCGGGCAGGCGGAAGGCGTGCGCGTCGGCCAGCAGGGTGTTGGCCTCCCCCAGCCGGCGGGCGGCCGCGGCCACCATGGCCGGGTCGCTGTCCAGGCCGATCACCCGGGCGCCGGTGGCGGCGATCCTGGCCGCCAGCTCGCCGGTGCCGCAGCCCAGGTCGAGCACGACCTCCCCCGGGGAGGCGTCCAGCAGCTCCAGGACCCCGCCGGCCATGGCCGAGACGAAGCCGAACTGCCGCTGGTACCGGTCGGCATCCCAGCCGGGCATGGGTCGGCTCAGCCCTGGTGGTCGGAACGCGCGAACCGGGTCACGCCGGCCACTCTACGTGGCCGGCTCACGACCCGGCCACGAGCTGGCAACGACCCGGCGGCGAGCCATTATGCTGTCCCGCGGAACCGAGAGGAGGTTCGAGCCATGAGCGGCTGGTCCGACGAGGGCCCGGGCGACCGGCGCGGCCGGGCCGGCACGGCCGGCGACCGGCCCCAGAAGCCGCTGCCGCCGGGCTGGAGCGTGCGGCCCCGGAACATGCGGCAGCGGCCACCCCGCGACCTGGACGTGCGGCCGCGGGAGCGCCGGCCGGGGCGGGATGCCGGCGGCCCACGGCCCCGCCGGCCGCGCCGCTGGGGCCGGCGGATCGGCGTGGTCCTGCTGGTCCTGGTCGTGCTGCTGGTCGGCCTGGGGGTCTGGGTCGACTCCCGGCTCACCCGGGTCGACGCCCTCCCCGACTACGATGGCCGGCCGGCGGCCACCCCGGGGGCGGACTGGCTGATCGTCGGGTCCGACAGCCGCCAGGGCCTCGACGCCACCCGCCGCCGCCAGCTCGGCACCGGCCAGGCCGCCGGGCGCCGGGCCGACACCATGATGCTGCTGCACATCCCCCGCGGCACCGGCAAGCCGACCCTGGTCAGCCTGCCCCGCGACTCGTACGTGCCGATCCCGGGCCACGGCCGCAACAAGCTCAACGCGGCCTACGCCTTCGGCGGCCCCCAGCTGCTGGCCGAGACGGTCGAGCGGGTCACCGGCATCCGCCTCGACCGCTACATGGAGGTCGGCTTCGACGGCTTCGCCAGCGTGGTCGACGCCGTCGGCGGGGTCCAGATCTGCCCCAAGACGGCCATGCGCGACCCCATGGCCGGCCTCAACGTCAAGGCCGGCTGCCAGCAGGCGGGCAGCAAGAAGGCCCTGGCCTACGTGCGGGCCCGTCACAGCGGCCGCGGCGACCTGGACCGGGTCCAGCGCCAGCAGGAGTTCCTTGGTTCCCTCGTCGACAAGGCGACCAGCCCGTGGGTGCTGCTCAACCCGTTCAAGAGCATCCCGCTGCTGCGCACCGGGACCGACGCGGTCGCCGTCGACCAGGCCGCCCACTTCTGGAACCTGATCCGGTTCCCGTTCGCCATGCGCGGCATCGCCTCCGGCGACGGGGTGGCGACCACGGTCCCGGTGGCCGGCGGGGACAGCGTCTCCGGGGTCGGCTCGGTGGTCCAGTGGGACCGGGAACGGGCCCTGGCCCTGTTCGAGGCCCTCCAGCACGACCAGCCGGTGGACGGCCTGGTCGACACGTAACGCCCCGCGCCTGCCGCCGGCCGGTGGGCCTTGGGCTAGGCTGGCGGCGTGTCCGAGGAGCGGTTGCTGGCCGACGCCCGGCGGGGCGACGAGGCGGCGTTCGAGCTGCTGGTGGGACGGCACCGCCGGGAGCTGTACGCCCACTGCTACAGGATGCTGGGTTCGGTCCAGGACGCCGAGGACGCCCTTCAGGAGGCGCTGCTCGCAGCATGGCGGGGCCTGGCCGGCTTCGAGGGCCGGAGCTCGCTGCGGGCATGGCTGTTCCGGGTGGCGACCAACGCCTGCCTGCGGCTGCGCTCCCGGCGGCCCCGCCGGATGCTGTCGTTCGACCATGGCCCGTCCCGTTCCGACACCCACGATCTCGGGGAGCCGGTGACCGGTCCGGTGTGGCTGGAGCCGTGGCCAGACGAGCCGGCCACCGAGGAGCCCGACCCGGCGGCGGCATACCTGCGCCGGGAAAGCGTCGAGCTGGCCTTCGTGGCCGCCCTCCAGCACCTGCCAGGCACCCAGCGGGCGGTGCTGCTCCTGCGGGAGGTGCTCGGGTTCAGCGCCGCCGAGGTCGCCGGGATCCTCGACACCTCGCCGGCGTCGGTGAACAGCGCGCTCCAGCGCGCCCGGGCGACGGTGGCCCGGCGGGTGCCGCCGCGCACCCAGCAGGCCGAGCTGGCCGCGCTCGGCCCGGAGGGACGCCGCCGATTGGTGGACGCGTTCGTGACCGCGTGGGAGCGGGCCGACGTCCCGGCCCTGCTCGACCTGCTGGCCGCCGACGCCCGGTTCACGATGCCGCCGCTGCCGGCATGGTTCGACGGCCGCGGGGACGTCGGCCGGTTCCTGGCCGAGCGCACGTTCGCCACGCCGTGGCGGCTGGCCCCGATCACCGCCAACGGGCAGCCGGGGTTCGCCTGCTACCAGGGCGACGGGGAGCGGTTCCGGCTGGGCGCGGTCAACCTGCTGAGCCTGCGCGACGGCCGGATCACCTGGATCGCCGGGTTCCTCGACCCCCAGGTGCACCGCCACTTCCCCGTCCCCCCGGAACGGTCCGGGCCGGACCGATGAATCGGGCGCCGATGCTGGCTCTCAACAGGTGACAGCCTCCTCACCCGACCTGGAGCGGTGCACCATGCGCAAGCTCGTCGTCACCAACATCATGTCGCTGGACGGCTACATCACCGGCCCGGGCGACAACGTCATGGCCCTGCCCATGGACGACTTCTTCGACGCCCACAACCTCGAGCGGCTCCGGGCCGCCGGCACGCTGCTGCTCGGGGCCACGACCTACATGGGGCTCAAGAGCTTCTGGCCGGCGGTGGCCGCCGACCCCACGGTGTCCCCGGCGGTGGCCGCCAACCCCGCGGTGGCCGACGTCCACCGCGAGACCGGAGAGCGCAACAACGTGATCGACAAGGTCGTGGTGTCCGACTCCCTGAGCGCGGACGACACCGCCCCGTGGACCGGGACCACCACCATCGTGCGACGCGCGGCGGCGCACCGGGCCGTGGCCGACCTCAAGGACCGGCCGGGCCGGGACATCCTGATGTTCGGGAGCCGGACCCTCTGGAACGACCTGCTGGCCGCCGGGCTGGTCGACGAGCTGCAGCTGATGCTGGGCGCCACCGTCCTCGGGGGCGGGACCCCGGCCTTCGGCGCCGGGCCGGTCCCACCCCTGCGGCTGGTGGACACCCGGCGCCGGGACGGCTCGGACAACCTGCTGGTGCGCTATGCGGTGGTCAACCGGGACTCCTGAGGTCGTGGACCGGCCACGGCCGGCGGCCTGCTCCCCCGGCTCCGGCGGCCACCGGCAGGGTTGCCCTCCCCGCCGCCCGGGCATGAACCCGGCCAGACCGTGGTCGTCACGGCGTCTCGGGGCATTGTCCGGGCCGGGCCAGGACGGGCAGCGGAGCCCGGCCCCTGAGGAAGGGGCTCTCATGGTCACCCTCGCCAGCAAGCCCGCACCAACGCTTCGCCTCCGCATCCTCGCCCTCGTGACGCTCTCCGCCCTCCTCGCGGCACTCCTGGTCGCCGGGCCGGCGCGGCCGGCCGCCGCGGTCGCCGCCCAGGCAACCCCCGCCTCCGGCGGGTGGACGCTCGCCACGACCTCGCCGGCGGCCGCCGCCGGGGCGCCCGCCTACATCGGCAACGGGTATGTGGGGACCAGGGTGCCGGCGGACGGCGCCGGCTACGCCGCCGCGCCGGTCGCCACCGAGACCCACGTCGCGGGGGTGTACGCCGACCGGCCCGACGTCGAGCACGGCGGCATCCAGCGTCAGGGTTCGGTGAACCTGCCCGGCTGGACCCAGCTCGACGTGGTCGTCGCCGGCCGCCGCTACGCCGCCGCCGCCGCATCCGGGTACCGCCAGACGCTGGACCTGCGCCGCGGCGTGGTGACCACGACCGCCACCTGGTCGGCGGGCGGGCGGGTGACCCGGCTGAGCTACGACGTGGCCCTGGACCGGGCCCGCGAGCGCGTGGGTCTGGTGCGGCTGCGGCTGACCCCGAGCTGGTCGGGCAACCTCCAGGTGCGTGACGTGCTCGGCGCCGGGGCCCGCCTCACCCCCGGCGGGCTGCGGCCGGTCAGGGCCACCGCCAACCCCAGGACCGCGCTGCTGGTCGTGCGGACCGCCGGCATCGGCACCACCGTGGCCGAGGCCGCCCGCCTGCGCGTGCCGGCGGCCAGCACCGCGACCGCCAGGGCGGACACGGCGGCCATGACCACCACCCGGACCGCGACCATCCGCGTGCGGGCGGGCCGGACCTACGAGGTGGCCAAGGTGGTCGGCTTCGCGACCTCCCTGGACGCCGCCGACGCGGCCGGGGCGGCCCGGCGGGCGGCGGGCGGCGCCCCCGGCCCCGCGCGCATCCTGGCCGAGAGCGCGGCGGCCTGGGCCCGGCTGTGGACCAGCGACATCGTCGTGCCGGGCCAGCCGGCGCTCCAGGGCCGGGTCCGGGCGGCCCAGTTCTACCTGCTGGCCAGCGCCCGCCCGGACGTCGACTGGAGCATCAGCCCGGTCGGGCTGTCGGCCGGCGGCTACAACAACCACGTCTTCTGGGACGCCGAGACCTGGATGTACCCGGCCCTGCTGGCCCAGCACCCGGCCGAGGCGAGCACCGTGGTCGACTACCGCTACCGCACCCGGGCCGGGGCGCGGCGCAACGCCCAGCGGACCGGGTACGAGGGCCACCGCTACGCCTGGGAGAGCGCCCTCACCGGCGACGAGGTCACCCCCACCTGGGCGGAGACCGGGCGGCTGGAGCAGCACGTCACCGCCGACGTGGCCCTGGCCCAGTGGCAGTACTACCTGGCCACCGGCGACCAGGGGTGGCTGCGCGCCCGCGGCTGGCCGGTCCTCCAGGGCGCGGCCGGCTTCTGGGCCAGCCGGGCCGAGCGGGGCGCCGACGGCCGCTACCACATCAACCAGGTCGAGGGGCCGGACGAGCAGAACTGGCCGGTCGACGACTCGGTCTACACCAACGCCACCGCCAAGACGACCCTGGAGCTGGCCGCCCGCGCCGCCCGGCTGCTCGGAATGGCGGTCCCGGCCCGCTGGAGCCAGGTCGCCGGCGGCCTGGTGGTGCTGGAGCCCCAGCCGCTGGGCGGGCTGCCGGCCGTGCGGCCGGAGTTCCGCGCCTACGCCGGCCAGCAGGTCAAGCAGGCCGACGTGGTGCTGCTGACCTACCCGTGGGAGTACCCGCAGCCGGCCGAGGTGGACCGGTCGAACCTGGACTACTACACGCCCCGCTACGACCCGGACGGGCCGGCCATGACCGACTCGGTCAACAGCGTCATCGCCGCCCAGCTGGGGGTCGGCTGCTCGGCCTGGACCTACACCCTGCGCAGCCTGGACCCGTTCGTGAAGGCGCCCTACGAGCAGTTCACCGAGGCCCGCAGCGGCCAGGGGGTGTTCACGTTCCTCACCGGCGAGGGCGGGTTCCTCCAGGAGTTCCTGTACGGCTACACCGGCCTGCGCTGGCGGGCCGACCGCCTGCGGCTGGACCCGATGCTGCCACCCCAGCTCGCCGACGGGCTGCGCCTGACCGGCCTGCGCTGGCAGGGGCGCCTGTTCGACGTCGCCCTGGGCCCGTCGACGTCCACGCTGACCCTGCGCTCGGGCGGCCCCGCGCAGGTGGAGACGCCGGCCGGGACGCGCACGGTGTCGGTCGGCGCGCCGCTGCGGGTGCCCACCCGCACGGCCGGGCCCGACGCCGACGACCTGGCCCGCTGCCGCCCGGTGACGGCCAACGCCGCCGACCCCAGCTTCCCGGCCGTCGCCGCGGTCGACGGCAGCACCGTCACCGCGTGGACGCCGGGCACCGACCCGGCCACCCCGAGCACCCTGACCGTGCGGCTCGCCGGCACCCCGACGCTCGGCCAGGCCACCCTCACCTGGCTGGAGGCCCGGCCGCTGGCGCCCTACGAGGTCCAGGTCCGCACCGGGGGCGCCTGGCGGACGGTGGCCACGGTGCGGGCCACGGCGGACCTGGTCGACAAGGTCAGCTTCGCGCCCGTGGCCGGCGACGCCGTCCGCCTGCGGATCCCGGCGACCCGCTTCGGCGGCCAGAATCCCCAGCTCGCCGAGCTGGTCGTGAGTGGCTGAGGGCCCGGCGATGTTCTGGCAGCTGACAATCGACGCCAACGACCCGGCCCGGCTGGCCCGGTTCTGGGCGCGGGCGCTCGGCTACCGGCCGGTGCCGCCGACCGAGCCGGAGACGACCTGGCACGCGCACTACCGGGCCCGGCTGGGCGGGGAGGCGGCCTTCACCGACCGGCTCTTCGACCCGGCCGGGCGGCGCCCGCCGATCTGGTTCCAGGAGGTGCCCGAGACCAAGGCCGGCAAGAACCGGCTCCACCTGGACCTGTACCCCACCGGCCGCGACAACGCCCTGCCGCTGGAGCGGCGGGTCGAGATCGTCGAGGCCAAGGTGGCCGAGCTGGTCGGGCTGGGGGCCAGGGTGGAGCGCCGGACCCGGCACGACGACCCGGCCAACCCGGTCTACTTCGTGGTCATGCACGACCCGGAGGGCAACGAGTTCTGCGTCGGCTGAGGCCCAGCCGGCGCCGGGAGGAGCCCGGCTAGGGATCCAGGTGGAACCTGGTGGACTTGAGCCTGAAGGCGTTGCGGAACTGGGTGCCGGTCAGGGTGACGGTGCGGCGGCGGCCGTCCCTGACGCCGGTGACGGTGATGCTGGAGACCCGCCAGCCCCAGGAGCGGGGCTTGACCTCGCGGACCGAGACGGCCCTGCCCACGCCCAGCCGCGCGCCCAGGGCGGCCGCCGAGACCCGCAGCTTCCAGCTGGTGTTGGGGTTGGGGTGGGCGCCGCCGCCCCGGTCGTAGGGGTCCTTGCGGGCCGGGAACCAGGGCAGGGGGGCGCTTCCCCACTGGGCGTTGCTGGAGGTCCAGCCGCCCGAGGAGGAGGAGTAGAACGCCTGCACGGTCCGGCCCCGCCAGCGCACGACCCAGGACCCGGTGCGGCGCACGGCCGTGACCCACCGCCGACCGCCCGCGCCGACCTCGTTGGCGTAGCCGAGGTAGCGCTGGTCGCGGACGGTGGCGTGGACGGCGCAGTCGCAGCCGTCCCACCGGCCCCGGCCCGAGTGCTGGCCGCGGGTCTGGGTGGCGACCAGGGCGAAGCTGCGGGCGGCGATCGCCTGGGCCCGCAGGGCCGCGTACCCGAACGACCCCGGCATCTCGCCCAGCCCCCGCAGGTACAGGTTGAACGGGATCACCGCCACCGCCCGCGGCCGCAGGGCCCCCCGGTCGTCGCGGACCAGGGAGACGTCCAGGCGCCCCCAGCGCAGCTGCTGGCCGGTCTGGGGCAGCAGCAGCCGGGCCGGCGGGCGGAGGGTCTGGTAGCGGACGAACACCCCGGTGCCGGGCCTGGTCGGCCCGAACACCCGCCGGCCGGCCAGGGTGAACACCGACATGCCGCCCGACTGGGGCTTGATCGAGAAGGTCACCCGGCCGGGCAGGGTGCGGCGGACGGCCCGGCCGCCCCGGGAGGTCCCCGAGACGGTGATGCGGCCGCTGCCGCCCAGGCCCGGGACCTCGAGCCCCTGGACCCGGACCCGCTTGAGCCGGCCGCCGACGCTGGGGTCGTGGTTGGCCTGGAGCAGCCCGACCCGGATGGTGGCCGGCAGGCGCACCGACCCGGCCTTGGCGCCGCCGTAGTAGAAGGAGAGGATCCGGCTGGCGCTGTACCCGCGCAGGGCCATGCCGTGGGCGCCGTACTGGCTCATGCCGATGCCGTGCCCGTAGCCGGCCCCGGAGATGGTGAACGCCGCCGGGGCGGCCGCGACCGCCGGGCCGCCGGCCGCCCCCGGGGCGGTCCGCTGGGCGGCCACGGCGGCCGGGTCGGCCGGGCCGGCGGTCAGGCCGAACCCGACCACCAGGGCTCCCGCCGTGGCCAGCGAGCGGACCCGACGGCTCCAGCGCATCCCGACCTCCCGGCGGCGACGGCGTCCCAACGGAACTTCGGCGTGGCCCGGGCGGCGCTTGAGGCGACGCTAGCCCGGAACGCGGTCAAGGTAGGCGGTCAGGGCATCCTCCCATGGGCGCAGCGGCGGCACCCCGACCAGGCGGGCCAGGCGGTTGTCGAGCACCGAGAAGGCCGGGCGCCTGGCCGGGCGGGGGAACTCGGCGGTGGTGACCGGCCGGGCCCGGTCGGGGTCCTGGCCGGTCCCGGCCAGGACGGCCCGGGCCAGCCGGTACCAGGAGCAGGCGCCGGCGTTGGTCAGGTGGTAGGTGCCGTGCTGGCCGGTGCGCTGAAGGGCCCGGATCCCGCCGGCCAGGTCGGCCGCCCAGGTGGGGCTGCCGACCTGGTCGTCGACCACCGACAGGGTGTCGCGCTCGGCGGCCAGGCGCAGGATGGTGGCGACGAAGTTGCGCCCGCCGGCCCCGTACACCCAGGCGGTGCGGACCAGGTAGCTGCGGCCCCAGACGTCCCGCACGGCCTGCTCGCCGGCCAGCTTGGAGCGGCCGTAGACGCTGGCCGGGGCGGGCGGGTCGTACTCGCCGTAGCCGTCGGGCCGGTCGGCGGCGTCGGCGCCGCCGAACACGTAGTCGGTGGACAGGTGGACCAGCTCGGCGTCGACCTCGCGGCAGGCCAGGGCCAGGTGGCGGGGGCCCAGGCAGTTGGCCCGGAAGGCGTGGTCGGGGTCGGCCTCGCAGCCGTCCACGTCGGTCCAGGCGGCGGCGTTGACGACCAGGTCGGGGGCGAGCTCGGCCACGGTGTCGGCCACCGCCGGCCAGCTGGTGACGTCCAGGGCGGCCCGGTCGAGGGCGACCAGCTCCTTGGCGTCGCCGAAGGCGTCGGCCAGCGCCCGCCCGACCTGCCCCCCCGCCCCGGTGACCAGCACCCTCATCGTTCCACCCTGGGACCAGGCGTGCGTCCCCCGGACCCCCTGCCGTGGTCCAGGGTCCGGTTGGCCCCGGCGGGCTTGAGGGGCCGCCACCAGTCCTCGTGGCCGCGGTACCAGTCGATGGTCTCGGCCAGGCCCTGGTCGAAGTCGTGGGCCGGGGCCCAGCCGAGCTCGCGGACCCTGGTGGTGTCCAGCGAGTAGCGCCAGTCGTGGCCGGGCCGGTCGGCCACGAACTCGATCCTGTCCTCGCCGGCCCCGAAGGCGGCCAGGATGCGCCGGGTCAGCTCCAGGTTGGTGACCTCGTTGCCGGCCCCGATGTTGTAGACGGCGCCGGTCTGGCCGCGCCGCAGCACCAGGTCGATGGCGCTGCAGTGGTCGAGCACGTACAGCCAGTCGCGGACGTTGCCGCCGCTGCCGTACAGCGGCACCTTGTGGCCGTCGAGCAGGTTGGTGACGAACAGCGGCACGACCTTCTCGGGAAACTGGTAGGGCCCGTAGTTGTTGGTGCAGCGGGTCACGACCACGTCCAGCTTGTGGGTGGCGGCGTAGGCCAGGGCGACCAGGGAGCCGCCGGCCTTGCCGGCCGAGTAGGGCGAGGACGGCTCCAGCCGGTCGTCCTCGGCGAACGAGCCGTCGCTGATGGCCCCGTACTCCTCGTCGGTGCCGACCTGGAGGAACCGCCCGACCCCGGCCCGGCGGGCCGCCTCGGCCAGGGTGGCCACCCCCACGGTGTTGGTCCTGACCGCGGTCAGGGGGTCGACGATCGAGCGGTCGACGTGGGTCTCGGCGGCGAAGTTGACCACCACGTCCTGGCCGGCCATGACCTCGGCGACCTGGTCGGGGTCGCAGATGTCGCCCTGCACGAACCGGTGGCGGGGGTCGCCGTCCAGGTCGGCCACGCTGGCCCGGTTGCCGGCGTAGGTGAGCTTGTCGAGATTGGTCACCTGAGCATCGGGGTCGGTGGCGAGCAGGTGACGCACGTAGTTGGAGCCGATGAAGCCGGCCCCGCCGGTCACGAGGTAGCGCATGACGGCTTCCGCTCCTTGGTCCGGTGACGTCTCATGGGTGGACAGAGGCTACCGGAGGCGGAACCCGGAGCCGACGGTCAGGACAAGCGCGTCGTGGTGGTCGGCCTTGACCAGCTCGACCCCGCCGCCCAGGACGGCCCCGAGGAGCCGGGCCTGCCGCTCCAGGCCGGGCGGGTAGGCCAGGGTCGAGGCCTGGCCGGTGAGCTCGGCGGCGTTGCCGGTGCCGGCCACCCGGACCCCGAGGCGGCGCAGGTCGGCGGCGGCCCGGGCCGCGGCCCCCTGGACGCCGCCGCCGTTCAGGACCGTGACCGAGGTGGCGGCCAGCGACACCCCCTTGCCGCCGGGCAGCCCGACCGGGGGGAGCTGGGCGGCGTCGCGGCGCAGGGCCCGCATGAGGATGGCCGCCTCGGGCAGCGGGTCGACGAAGGCGGCGCAGCCGGCGCAGCGCGGCGGCGAGGCCACGCTCGGGTAGACCCGCATGTCGATCGAGGCCGGGTCGAGCCTGCGCAGCCGCCGGGCCAGCCCGATGGCCGTTCCGGTGCTGAGGGTGTGGTCGGTCCTGATGTGGTCGGTGGCCACGTCGGCGATGTCCATCAACCCGGGCAGGTTGGCCAGACTGCCCCTGCGCTCCAGCTTGGCCGCCACGGCCCGCATGAACTCCTGCTGGCGGCCGATGCGGCCGAAGTCGGAGTCGACGTGCCGGGCCCGCACGAACGCCAGCGCCTGGATGCCGCGCATGTCCCTGCAGCCCGGGCCCATGTGCAGGTTGGCGTAGCGGTCGTCCAGCCGGTGCCCGCTGCGGTTGCACAGGGTGATCCCGCCGAGGGCGTCGACCACCTTCAGGAAGCCGGCGAAGTCGACCTCGGCGTAGTGGTTGATGGGCAGCCCGGTCGTCTCCGCGACCGTCTTGACCAGCAGGCCGGGGCCGCCGAGGGCGAAGGCGGCGTTGATCTTGCTGGTGTGGCCCTTGACGGTGGTGCGCAGGTCCCGCGGCAGCGACACCATCACCGCCTTGTCCCGCCTGGGGCTGACGTGCAGGACCATGATGGTGTCGGTGCGGCGGCCGGGCACCCTGACCGTCTGGATCCGGCCGAGCTGCCGGCGGGTCAGCCCGGTGCGGGAGTCGGAGCCGACCAGCAGGATGTTCATGGCCTGGCCGGAGGCGACCGGGGTGAGGTTGGCCACCGGCCGCCGGCCCTTGCTGACCAGCCGGTCGGCGTAGCGGTAGCCGTACATCAGCCCGGCCGAGGCGACCACGGCCACCAGCACGGCCAGGATGGCCAGGGTCCGGAGCAGGTTGCGGCGACGGCGCGCGCTCATCGGCTGCGGTCGGTCACGGTGCGGGCGTGCTCCTGATGCCGGGGGCCTGGGGAAGTTGGCCTCGGGACGGCCAGAGCCTAGCATGCGCCTCCGTGAACCTCTGGGAGGCCGCCCCCGCCCGTCACGGCGACAAGCCGTTCCTCACCTGGTACGACGCCGACCGTGGCGAGCGGGTCGAGCTGTCGTACCGGACCTTCGACAACTGGGTCGCCAAGACGGCCAACCTGCTGGTCGACGAGCTCGGGGCCGCCCCCGGCGACCGGGTCGGGGCCCTGCTGGTCGACCACTGGCAGACCCCGATCGTGCTGGCCGCCTGCTGGCGCGCCGGGACGAGCGTCGTCGCCCTCGACCCGGAGGGCGCCGCCGACGGCCTGGTGGCCGCGTTCGTCCGCGAGGAGCTCCTGGCCGGGGCGGCCTCGGCCCTGGCGGGGACTCCGGTGGTGGCCCTGACCGCCGACCTGCTGGGGCGGGGCACCGCCGACCTGGGCCGGGCGCTCAGCTTCGCCCGGGTCGTGCCCACCATGGGCGACCTGTTCGAGGCCGGCCCCGACCCGGCCGGCGACGCCCTGGTCACCGGCGAGGGGGCGGCGACCATGGCCGGGCTGCTGGAGCGGGCGGCCGCCCTGGCCGCCCGGACCGGGCTGACCGACGCCGACCGGATGCTGTCGGGCCGGCGGCTGCTCAGCGTCGACGGCGCCGTGGCCGGGCTGCTGGCCCCCTTCGCCGCCGGCGCCGGGGTGGTCCTGGGCCGGGACCTGGCGCCGGGCCGGTTCTGGAAGCGGGTGGCCGACGAGCGGGTGGCGGTGGCCGTGCTCGACCCCGACCAGGCGGCCGCGGTGCTGGCCGCCGGCGAGCCCCCGGCCGGCCTGGACCGCTCCCGGCTGCGGGTGGTGGCCAGCCCGGGCGCCTCCGGGGCCGTGGCCGACGGCTTCCCGGCCGCCTTCGGGGTCCCGCTGCTGGCGAACTGACATGCTACTGTGCCGGCTGCTGTCGGTCGGAGGAGCCGTGCATGAAGCTGTCGGTGGTCGTCCCGTTCTACAACGAGCTGCGGACGCTGCCGACGGTGATCGACCGGCTGCTCGGGGTCGACTTCGCCGCCCTCGGCCTGGAGACCGAGCTGATCTTCGTCGACGACGGCTCCACCGACGCCGGCCGCAGCCTGCTCGACCCGCTCCCCCGGGCCGACGTGCGGCTGATCGTCCACCCGGCCAACCAGGGCAAGGGGGCCGCGGTCAGGACCGGCCTGGAGGCGGCCACCGGCGACATCCTCTGCATCCAGGACGCCGACCTCGAGTACCACCCGCGTGACCTGCCGGCCCTGGTCCAGCCGATCCTGGACGGCGACTACCAGGTGGTGTACGGCAGCCGCTTCCGGGGCAGCGCGGCCGGGCTCTACTACACCCACCGGGTGGCCAACCGGCTGCTCAACCTGATGGTCAACCTGGCCTTCAACCGCTACCTGTCGGACGTCTACACCGGCTACAAGGTGTTCACCCGGGAGGCGTTCCGGGGGCTGCGGCTGACCGCCAGGAGCTTCACCGTGGAGATGGAGCTGACCGCCCACTTCCTGCGCAAGGGCCTGGTCATCTTCGAGGTGCCGATCTCGTATCGGGCCCGCACCTACGCCGAGGGCAAGAAGATCCACTTCAAGGACGGGTTCCTGGCCGCCGGGGCGGTGGCCCGCTACCGGCTGCGCCACCCGCCCGAGCGGACCGGCCCGGCCGCCCACGGCGCCCCCGACCATCCCGGGGTGATGCGGGCCGTGGAGGGCGGCGCCACCATCCACGCCCGCGGCCTCGAGGACCTGGCCGCCGCCCACCGCTACCGCCGCTACCTGCACGGCCTGCTCGCCCCCTGGCTGGGCCGGTCGGTGCTGGAGGTCGGGGCCGGCCTTGGCGACTTCTCGGCCCAGCTGCTGGACCGGGACCGCCTGGTCGTCAACGACAACGACCCGATCTGCGTCCGCGCCCTGGAGGAGCGCTTCGGCGACCGCCCGGGCGTCGAGGTCCTCAACGCCGAGGTGGGCAAGCTCAAGGTCGAGCCGCCGGTCGACACCGTGGTCGCCCTCAACGTCCTGGAGCGCCTGGACGACGACGTGGCCGCCCTCCGGGCCATGGCCGGGGCGGCCCTGCCCGGCGGGCGGGTCCTGCTGGTCGCGGCCGCCTACCCGGGGCTGGCCGGGGCCTACGACGCCGCCCTGGGCAACCGGCGCCGCTACACCCCCGGCGGCCTCCGGGCCAGCGTGGAGGCGGCCGGGCTGGTCCCCGAGGTCGTCCGCCCGGTCAACCTCCTCGGCGGCCTGGCCTGGTGGGCCGCGGTCCGGGTGGGCCGCCAGGCCCGCCCCACCCCGACCCTGGTCGGCCTCTACGACCGGCTGGTCGTCCCCGCCGAACGGGCCCTGGAGCGGCGCCTGCGGCCCGGCTTCGGCCAGTCCCTCCTCTGCGTCGTCCGGGTCCCGGCCGGCGGCTAGAGCACCCCGGCGTCGCGGGCCGACCACACCGACGGGTACCAGGGCCGGAACCCCAGCTCCCGGCGGATGCGGGTGGTGTCGACGATGCCGTGCCACAGGTCCGGGTCGCCGGCGGGACGGTTCGGGAACGGCACGCCGTTGAGGGCATGCAGCTCCACCGCGGTGACCGGGGCCTCGTCGGCCGCGTTGTAGACCCGCCCGTCGATGCCGGGCGCCTCCAGCACGCGGGCCACCGCCTGGGCCGCGTCGGCGTGGTGGAGCAGGTGCAGCCGCTGGTGCCCGGGCCACTGCCCGGCCCACTGCAGCGACTCGGCCAGGTGGGGGTCGCCGTCCCCGTAGACGAACGCGAAGCGGACGATCCGCACCCCCAGGCCCCGGTCGCGGTGCCGGGCCAGCAGCAGCCGCTCGGCCTCGACCTTGCTGGCCGGGTAGGGGCCCCATTGGGCCGGCGGCGCCGGCTCGTCGTCCTCGGTGGCCGGGCGGCCCAGGCCGCCCGGGAGGACCAGGTTGGTGCTGGCGAACACGAACCGGCCGACGCCCGCCTCCAGGGCCGCGTCGGCCAGCCGCCGGGTCGCCTCCAGGTTGGCCCGGCGGATCTCGTCGGCGTCGGTGCTGCGCAGGACGGCCGCCAGGTGCACGACCGCGTCCCGCCCGGCCAGGGCGGCCCGGTAGCCGTCCGGGTCGAGCAGGTCGGCCAGGACCGGCTCGGCCCCGGCCGCCTTGACCCGGTCGGCCGCGTCCTGGCCGCGCACGGTGGCCCGGATGTCGTGGCCCTGGGCGGCCAGGCGCGGCAGCAGGTGGCGGCCGACCCGGCCGGTCGCGCCGGTGAGCAACAGCTTCATGGGACCTCCTGCTCGTTCCGGATCTCGGCCCCAGGCTGCGCCGGGCCGCCGCGGCCAGGAAGGACCCGCCGATCCAGGGACTGCCGGTCCCTGGCTGGCCGTCGCCGACGCGCCGCACAATGGAGGCGTGGACCGCGCCGAGCTCGCCGACTTCCTCCGGACCCGCCGGGCCCGGCTGGGACCGGGCGACGTCGGCCTGCCCTCGGCGTCGCGGCGGCGCACCCCAGGGCTCCGCCGCGAGGAGGTCGCCCTGCTGGCCGGGGTCTCGGTCGACTACTACACCCGGCTCGAGCAGGCCCGCGGGCCGCGCCCGTCCCGGCAGGTGCTGGCGGCGCTGGCCCGGGCCCTGCGGCTGACCGGCGACGAGCGCGACCACCTGTTCCGCCTGGCCGGGGAGCCCGCCCCCGAGCCCCAGGTGCGCTCGGCCCATGTCCGGCCGGGCGTGCTGCACCTGCTGGACCGGCTTGAAGACAGCGCCGCCGTGGTCGTGAACGACCTCGGCGACGTGCTCGCCTGGACGCCGCTGGCCCAGGTGGTGTTCACCGACTTCAGCGCCCTACCGGCGGCCGAGCGGAACCTGTACCGGATCTTCTTCACCGGCACCGAGGAGCGGCACCGGCTGCTGCCCGAGGACCGCGAGCACGGGGCCCGGGCCAACGTGGCCGACCTGCGGGCCACCTGGGCCCGGCGGCCCGGCGACCCGGCCGTGCGGCGGCTGGTCGCCCAGCTCCGGCGGGCCAGCCCGCTGTTCGAGCGGCTCTGGGCCACCCACGACGTCGCCGTCCGCCACGCCGACCGCAAGCGCATCCTCCACCCCACGGTCGGGCTGCTGGAGCTGGACTGCGAGGTGCTGCTGACCCCCGAGCACGACCAGCGGCTGATCCTGCACACCGCCGCGCCGGGCACCGAGACGGCCGAGAAGCTGGAGCTGCTACGCGTGGTCGGCCTGCAGCGGCTGGTGCCCGAGACGACCTAGCGGCCGCTGGCGGTGGTGAGCTGCCGGTCCTCCAGCCAGGCCAGGACCTGGTGGACCGACTCGTCCACGCTCTCGGCCTCGGTGTGGAGCACGATCTCGGGCTGGAGGGGTGGCTCGTAGGGGTCGGACACCCCGGTGAAGTTGGTGATCTCCCCGGCCAGGGCCTTGGCGTACAGCCCCTTGGGGTCGCGCTCGGCGCAGATGGGCAGGGGCGCGGCCACATGGACCTCCACGAACACCTCCACGCTGGCCCGGACCTGGTCGCGGGCCTGGCGGTAGGGGGAGATGGCGGCCACCAGCACGGCCACCCCATGCTTGGCCAACTTACCGGCGACATAGCCGATGCGGGCGATGTTGGCGTCGCGGTCCTCACGGCTGAAGCCCAGGCCCTGGCCCAGGTTGGTGCGGACCTCGTCGCCGTCCAGCAGCTCGACCCGGTGGCCGCGCTCGGCCAGGGCCGGGGCCAGCTTGGCGGCCACGGTCGACTTGCCCGCCCCGGACAGCCCGGTCAGCCACAACACGAACCCGGTGTCAGTCGTCGTCACCACAGGTGCGGTTCCCCTCTCAGATGCGGTAGGCGTCGATCAGCAGCTCGGCCACCTCGGCCCGGGAGAACTCGGGCGGGGGCAGCCGGCCGGAAGCCAGCATGGCCCGGACCTGGGTGCCGGACAGGGCCACCTGCTCGCGGTCGGGGTGCGGGCAGGTCTTGGTGGTGGCCATGGCCCCACAGCGCCGGCACCAGAAGGCGTTGTCGAAGCGCAGCGGGACGATGCCCAGGTCCTCGGCCGGCAGCGACCCCAGCAGCTGCTGGGCGTCGAAGGGCCCGTAGTAGCTGCCCACCCCGGCGTGGTCGCGGCCCACGATGAAGTGGGTGCAGCCGTAGTTCTTGCGCACCAGGGCATGCAGGACGGCCTCCCGGGGGCCGGCGTAGCGCATGGGGGCGACCAGGGCCGCCAGCAGCACCCGACCGGCCGGGAAATATTGCAGGACCGCCGCATAGGCCCGCATGCGGACCTCGGCCGGCACGTCGCCGTCCTTGGTCGGGCCGACCAGCGGGTGCAGCAGCAGCCCGTCGGTCATCTCCAGGGCGCACTTCATGAGGTACTCATGGGCCCGGTGGACCGGGTTGCGGGTCTGGAACCCGACCACCGTGTGCCAGCCCCGCTCGGCGAAGGTCGCCCGGGTCTGGGTCGGGGTCAGGGCCCGGGTGCCCACCGGGCCCTCCAGGGGCTCGACCAGGGCCTGGATGGGGCCGGCCACGGCCCGGGCGGGGGCCTCCAGGACCCGGGCCACCCCCGGGTGGGCCGGGTCGGTGGTGCCATAGACCAGCTGGGCCTCGGCCTGGCGGTCGCGGTCGAACACCTCGGCCACCTCCACCAGCCCCAACAGCCGACCCTCCGGATCCCGCAACGCCAGCCGGTCGCCCTGGATGCGGAGGCCGTCGGGCAGGCCCAGGCAGACCGGGATGGGCCACAGCAGGCCGTCGGGCAGCCGCATCTGTTCGGTCACCGACTGGTGCTGTTTGGCCCCCATGAACCCGACCAGCGGGCTGTAGGCCCCGGTGGCCACCGCCCGCAGGTCGGCCGCCTCGGCCGCGGTCAACACCAGTGACGCCACCGGACCCGAGGCCAGCGCCGCCGCCTCCTGGGCGTCAAGGCGCCGGTCCACCAGCTGGCCGCCGTGGGGCAGGCTGCCTGGGGACACGTCCGTGCTCTGCAGCTGTTGCATGCTTCTCCTCAAACGCCGTTCATGACCCGGGGGAAGGTCGGTGCCCGCCGTGCCGTTCGCGGGCACCACGGGAAGACGGACCGGGACTTCATCGAAGCATGAAGGATAGGGCAGTGGTCAAATTCCCGGGTGGCGGCGAATGGACATCCCGGAGGCTCCTGGGTGATGCTCCCGTGACGCCGGCGGCCGCGGCCGGGGCGGGATCCTCGAGGAAGGGAAGCGGGCAGTGATCGACCTCTCCAACGAGCAGGTGCTGGTGACCGGGGCGTCCGGGTTCGTCGGCCGGGCGGTGGTGCGGGCGCTCCGCGACGGCGGGGCCCGGGTCACCACCATCGACCAGGTGGACTTCCCCCGGTCGGAGGTGAACGGGCTGGTCGGCGACCTCACCGACCCGCGGGTCCGCGACGCGGCGGTCACCGAGGGGCTCACCGGCATCGTGCATCTGGCCGCGGTCACCTCGGTGCTCCGGTCGGTCGAGGACCCGGTCGGGGTCTACGAGGCCAACGTCGGCGCGACCGCCAGCCTGCTTGAGCTCGCCCGGGCCCGGGGCGTCGGGCGCTTCGTGCTGTCCTCGACCAACGCGGTCGCCGGCGACGTCGGCACCACCACCATCCGCGAGGACATGCCCCTGCGGCCGCTGACCCCCTACGGGGCGACCAAGGCGGCCTGCGAGATGCTCATGTCGGCCTACGCCGGGTCCTACGGGATGGCGGCCTGCGCCCTGCGGCTCACCAACGTCTACGGCCCGGGCATGGAGCACAAGGACAGCCTGGTCGCCCGGCTGATGAAGGCCGCCCTGTCCGGGGCGACGGTGGAGGTGTACGGGGACGGCACCCAGGTCCGCGACTTCGTGCACGTGTCCGACGTGGTCCAGGGGCTGCTGCTGGCCTGGGAGCGGCGCTGGGTCGGGCCGCTGATCATCGGGTCGGGCCGGTCCAGCAGCGTCCTGGAGGTGCTGGACGCGGCCCGGCGGATCACCGGCCGGCCCCTGCCGGCCACCCACGTGGCCCCCAAGGCGGGCGAGATGCCGGCGGTGATCGTGGACATCGGCCGGGCCCGTGGGCTCGGCTACGAGCCGAAGGTCACCCTGGACGAGGGGATCGCCTCGGCCTGGGTCGACTTCGGCGGCGAGCCGGCGCCGAGCGCGGGCGCGGCCGGGGGCGCCGGAGGATAACCGTCCGGTCGCGGAAGGGTAACCGTCCGCCCGCGGGTGGTAGGGTGTTGGACCGTGTGCCCTGCCGAGCTGGGAAGCGGCCCGACCGGGAACCGGAGGACTAAGCGCGCGTATGGCGGCGACTGACACCCGTCTGGCCACCTCACCGCAGCCATCGCCCGTGCCGGGGCTGCGCCGCCCGCTGCTGGCCCACCTGCCGTTCGCGCTGCTGCTGCTGGCGGGGGCGGTGCTGCGCCTGATGACCTGGGGCGCCTACCGCCCGGCCCTGCTGTTCCCGGACAGCCGGGTCTACCTGCTGGGCGCGGCCAACGGGACGCTTTCGGGCAGCCGGCCGGTCGGGTACTCGGCGTTCCTCTGGCCGTTCCTGCACCTCCACCTCGGCGGCCTGCCCTCGATCAGCCTGGCGCAGCACCTGCTGGGGCTGGCCATGGCCGCGGCCGTCTACCTGCTGCTCCTGCGCCTGGGGATGTGGCCCTGGCTGGCCGCGCTGGCCACCGCGCCGCTGCTGCTGGACAGCATGCAGCTGTCGCTCGAGCAGTACGTCATGTCCGACGTCCTGTTCCAGGCGCTGTTGCTGGCGGCCTGCCTGCTGCTGCTGTGGCGGCGGCGCCCCGGTGCGCCCCTGCTGCTGGCCGCCGGGCTGGCCCTGGGCGCGGCGGCCACGGTGCGCAGCGTCGGGCTCCTGCTGCTGGCCCCGGTGGCCGTCACGGCGCTGGCGATGGGACGGCCCCTGGGCTGGCGGCGGGCCCTGCTGCTGGTGGCCGCCTTGACGGTCGGCTTCACCCTGCCGCTCGCCGCCTACATGACCGCCTTCCACCACGAGTCCGGGAACTTCGCGATGACCACCTACAGCAGCCGGTTCCTGTACGCGCGGCTGGCCCCGATCGCCGACTGCCGCGGCCTGGCCCTGCCGCCGTCCGAGCGGTCGCTGTGCCCGCCCGAACCGCCGGGCCGGCGCATGGCCAGCAACGCCTACATGTGGGACCTGCGCCGGTCGCCCCAGTACCAGGTCAGCCCCCCGGCCGGGAAGACGGTACAACAGGTGCTGGCCGACTTTGACCGGCGGGTCATCCTGCACCAGCCGGTCGACTACGCCCTGCTTGTCGGCCGTGACGTCCTGCGCGGGTTCCAGCCCTTCCGCACCGTCGGGCCCAAGGACGTCGCACCCACCCCATGGCTGCTGCGCCGGGAGCTGCCGTCCAACGGGTCGAGGTTCGGTCCCGACCAGCTGTACCGGTCCTTCGCCGGCTACGGCCCGGTACTCGACCGCCCCCTGGCGGGCATCCTGGCCCGCTACCAGCACGTCGGCCACACCCCGGGGCCGGTGCTGGCCGCCTGCGCCGTGGCCGCGCTGCTGGCGGCGGCCGGGGTGGGACGGGCCCGGCGGTCGGGGCTGCGGGTGGCCGCCTGGACCTTCGCCGCGATCTGCCTGGCCGTGCTGGTGATCGCGGCCTTGGGCTCGGCGTTCAGCTGGCGCTATCAGCTCCCCCAGCTGGTGCTGCTGCCGCCGGCCGGCGCCCTGGGACTGACCGCACTGCTGCGCCGCGACCTCCCGGTGGGACCGGAGGTCCCGTGAGTCGCCGCTCGGGTCTGTTACCCTTTCTCCCGCCACTTCGGGCTCGCAGGACCCCCACTGCCGAGCGCGGTGCGGGGCGCCCGCCGGCAGCTGTCCCCCGCCGGCCAACGCAAAAGCAGACAATTTGATCAGGAGGTAACCGTGCGGATCATCGTGCTCGGCGGCGATGGCTTCTGTGGCTGGCCGACGACGCTGCACCTGTCCAACCGCGGCCACGACGTGGTCATCGTCGACAACCTGGTCCGGCGCAAGACCGACGTCGAGCTGGAGGTGGAGTCGCTCACCCCGATCCAGCCGCTGAGCACCCGACTCCACGCCTGGAACCAGCTGACCGGCCGCGAGGTCCAGTTCGAGTATTTCGACGTGGCCGAGAACTACCATCGGCTGCTGACGCTGATCCAGGACTGGCAGCCGGACGCGATCGTCCACTTCGCCGAGCAGCGGGCGGCCCCGTACTCGATGAAGTCGTCCTGGCACAAGCGCTACACGGTCTCCAACAACCTGAACGCCACCAACAACCTGCTGTCGGCCATCGTCGAGGCCGACGCCGACGTCCACGTGGTCCACCTGGGGACGATGGGCGTGTACGGCTACGGCACGGCCGGGGTGAAGATCCCCGAGGGCTACCTCAAGGTCCAGATCGCCACCGAGGAGGGCGGGGTCGTCGAGTCCGAGATCCTCTACCCGCCCAACCCCGGGTCGATCTACCACATGACCAAGACCCAGGACCAGCTGCTGTTCGCCTACTACAACAAGAACGACCGGATCCGGATCACCGACCTGCACCAGGGCATCGTCTGGGGCACCCAGACGGCCGAGACGGCCCTGGACGAGCGGCTGATCAACCGGTTCGACTACGACGGCGACTACGGGACCGTGCTCAACCGGTTCCTCATGCAGGCCGCCGTCGGCCATCCGCTGACCGTGCACGGGACGGGCGGCCAGACCCGGGCGTTCATCCACCTCCAGGACGCGGTGGTCTGCATCCAGCTGGCCATCGAGAACCCGCCCACGCCCGGGTCCCGGGTCCGGGTGTTCAACCAGATGACCGAGTCCCACCGGATCCTGGACCTGGCCAAGCTGGTGGCGCGGATCACCGGGGCCGAGATCGACTACGTCGACAACCCGCGCAACGAGGCGCCCGAGAACACCCTGATGGTCGAGAACCGGCAGCTGCTGGACCTCGGCCTGAAGCCGACCACCCTGGAGGAGGGGCTCCTGCGCGAGGTCACCGAGATCGCCCAGCGCTACCGCGACCGCTGTGACCTCGACAAGATCCCCGCCCGTTCCCGGTGGACCAAGAACCAGTGACCCCGGCCACCCGTCGCCGGCTGTCCGACGACACCACCCTGGCCGCCGAGTGCGCCCGGGCCGCCGAGGACCTGGAGGGGGCCGACGCCGACACCATCCTCAAGTGGGCCGTCGACCGCTACCACCCGGGCCTGGTCATCGCCTCCTCGATGGGCGACTGCGTGCTGGTCGACATCGCCGCCCGGGTCCAGCCGGGCCTGCCGGTGCTGTTCGTCGACACCGGCTACCACTTCCCCGAGACCCTCGGCACCCGCGACGCCGTCGCCGCCCGCTACCCGGTCCAGGTGCTGACCATCCAGCCAACCCAGACCGTGGCCGAGCAGGACGCCGCCGAGGGCCCCCGGCTGTACGAGCGCGACCCCGACCGCTGCTGCGCCCTGCGCAAGGTGACCCCGTTCGAGGTGGCCCTGGGCCGGTTCACCGCCTGGGCGTCGGGGGTGCGCCGCGAGGAGACCGCGTCCCGGGCCGGCACCCGGGTGGTCGAATGGGACCGCAAGCGCCGCATGGTCAAGGTCAACCCGCTGGCCGCCTGGACCCAGGACGACGTCGACCGCTACATCGCCGACCACAATGTGCTCGTCAACCCGCTGCTGTACGACGGCTATCCCTCGATCGGCTGCGCCCCCTGCACCCGCCGGGTCGCCCCCGGCGAGGACCCCCGCTCCGGCCGCTGGTCGGGCACGGGCAAGCTGGAGTGCGGCCTGAACCTCGGCGACAGCTAGGCACGTCCGGCCGGCGGGCTACCTACCCGGACAGGCTGACCGGCTGGAGCAGCACCTGGCCACCGGACCGGGTGGCCACCCAGGCCTGGAGCTGGGGCTGGCCGGGCCCGGGCCTGAACAGGGAGCCGGGCAGCATGGCCGCGAAGCCGGTGGCCGGCGCCCCCTCCCGGGGCGGGTAGAAGCTGGCGGTGGCGGCGATCCGGCCGTTCACCCCCAGCACCAGCCGCGACCCGGGTGGCGGGGTGCCGGAGGTGAGCTCGCCGGCGATCATGGCGGGCGCCGGGGTGTCCGGGGCGACGGTCCCGAACCGGTCCCAGTTGGCCACCTTGGCCTGGCCGGCGGCGCCGGTGACCCGGCCGACCTCGCCTGGCGTCCGGTAGACCCAGTCGCCGGCCGCCCCGTACTGCCAGAAGCCGGGCTCGCCGTGCTGGTGGGCCCGGACCAGGGTGTCGGTGACCCCGCCGAGCACCTGGCGGAAGATCGGCGGCCCGTCGCGGACCTGGCGCTCCCCCGGCCGCTCGTACCACCACTTGTCGGTCCGGTGGCGCCGGGGCTCGCCCAGCTCCGAGTAGCCGTCGACCTTCCAGGGGACGGTCAGGCCGGCCGCGTCGGCCAGGGTCGGGAGCAGGTCGACGTGCTCCCAGTTGCGGTCGTCGACCCGGCCCCTGGTCTGCCCGGGAGCCTTGAGGAACATCGGCACCCACATGAGAGTGGGCTCGTTGCCCTTCAGGGACCGGGAGCGGACGGCCGGGCTGAACCCGGCCCCGTGGTCGGCGGTCATGACGACCAGCGACTTGTCGTACAGGCCCTGGCGCTTGAGCCGGTCGATCACCCTGCCCAGCACCTTGTCGGTCCAGGCCAGCTGCATGAGCATCCGCTGCTCGTTGACCTGCTGGACCCCCTCGGGCCAGGTCCCGGCCCTGGTCTGGGGGCCGCGGCCGATCGGGTTGCCGTAGACGCGCCCGTCGGGCAGGTACCGGAAGGGGGAGTGGGGCAGCAGCAGGTGCAGGAAGTACAGGCTGGGCTGGCGGTCGCCGGCGTTGATCGAGCCGGCGAACCGGTCCACCCGGGCGACCTGGTCGCCGCCCAGGTTGGCGAACAGGGCCATCGGGCCCTGGCTGGCCGCGTCGCCGCCGTTGTCCAGGAACGCCGGGTCGGCGGGGGCGTCCAGGGGCGAGGCGATGTCCTTGTAGAGCCGGGCCGTCTCCCTGGCCACCTCGCCGAACCCGGTGCCGGCCTGGGCGCCGGCACAGCGCCCGGGCGGGCACAGCCGGGTGACCGTCTCGTACGCCTTCATGTCGTAGTAGTGGCCGAACATGGTGAACAGGTTGTCCGGGTACAGCTGGGCCACCGGGGCGGCCCGGCGGTGGCCGCTGTCGGGGTAGCGGCCGGTCAGCATGGCCGGGACCGCATACGGGGTCCAGCCGCTGACCCCGGTGGCGTTGCGGTACCAGGTGGCGTGGCCGGCGAACTCGGCGAAGTGCGGGTAGACGCGGGCGTCGATGTGGCCGCTGGAGTCCAGCAGCGCCTGGAGGGGGAACTCGTCGAACAGGATCATCACCACCGGCGGCAGCGGCCGGGACGGGTCGGTCCGGACCGGTACCGCCTTGGCGGCCGACCGGCTGGGCAGGATCAGCTGGGCGGTCGGGGAGGTGGTGGCGAACAGCAGGGCGAACACCAGCGGGGCCGGGGCCAGGTAGCGCAGCCACAGCCGCAGCGGCGGCCAGCGCCGGTACAGCAGCCCCACGGCCACCCCGGCCGCCAGGGCGGCCAGGGCCAGGCGCCTGCCCCGCAGCGGCAGCAGGTCCTTGCCGGCCTCCACGGCCAGCAGCACCAGCAGCCCGGTGACCAGCGCCCAGTGGAGCAGGCTGCGGGCCCGCTCGCCCGCGACCAGGCCGGCGGCCAGCTCCAGCAGCCACAGGGCCAGCGGCGGCAGCAGCACCACCAGGGCCGCCAGCAGCAGGATCTGCCAGCGGCTGGCCCGGTGGAGCAGGAAGAAGTCGGGGGCCTTGCCGGTCACGTCCAGCAGCGGCTGGGCGACGGCCAGGCCGCAGAGGACGAACAGCTCCACCGGGGCCGCCCACGACGGACGCCCGGCCCGCCGCAGCAGCCGCCCGACCGCGCCGGTCCGGCGCCCGCCGGTCCCGGGGCGCTGGTCCGCGGTCTCGCTGGTCATGACGGCTCGCCTCGCTGCGCTGGTCCGGCTCAGCAGGCCATGAGGGGCGGCTGGGACGGGGGGGCGGGGGTCAGGGTCCCGGCCGGGGTGACGGCCCCCAGGTACAGGGTCCGCTTCTCGGGACTGGAGGTGTCCGGGGTGTGCTCCAGCACGGCGCTCAGGTGCGACACGGTGACGCAGCTGATCGGCTGCCAGCCGCCGGCGCCGACGACGTCGCCGGGCAAGGCCTTGGGGTCCATGAAGACCACGTACAGCCGGCGGCCGTGGGCGGCGGCGGCCGCGGCCACCCGGCGCAGGTTGGCCGCGGTGACCTGCCGGTCGGCCATGCCGGCGACGGGCACGCCGTCGCAGGCGGAGCGGGCGGTCTGCTGGTAGGTCGTGGCCAGCCCCCCGGTGGCCAGCAGGGCGGCGTCGGCCGGCAGGTCGGCGCAGAGGTTGCGGACCTCGGCCTTCTGGGGCACGCCCTCGCGGACGGTGAACACCCGGGCGCTGACCGAGGCCGGGAACAGGACCATGGCCACGGCCAGCACGGCCGCCAGGGCCAGGCCGGCCCGGGACCGGCGGGCCAGCACGCCGAGCACGACCGCGGCCGCCAGCAGCATCCCGGGGACGACCACCGGCAGGAACCGGCGGATGGCGTTGACCTGGTCCGGGGTGGCCGGGAGGGTGAGGTACAGCAGCGCCGCCGGCAGGAACACGGCCAGCGGGGCGACCAGCCGCAGCTCGCCCCGGCGCAGCAGCCGGTACACCCCGGCGGCGACCCCGAGCATGGCCAGGGCGACCGTGACCGGCCCCCAGTACCAGGACAGCCAGGCGATCGTCTGCTCGGCGTAGCTGCGCATGCCGTTGACCGCCTGCCCGCTCGCCCGCTGGAGGAACTCGATGTAGGCGGGCTGGCCCGGCTCGGGGTCGCGGATGCGGCCCACGTACCACAGCGGCCGGCTGGCCCCGACGGCGGCGAGCACGAGCACGGCCGCGGCCACGGCCGCGGGCAGCCAGCCGGCGGTGGCGGCCGCGGCCCTGTGCAGCAGCCGGGTGCGCCAGGCCAGGGCGACCGCGACCACCCCGATGGCGGCCACCGCGACCACCCCGACCACGGTCAGCAGCAGCTCCCCGCCGAGGTCCTGGAGGTACTTGGGGCTCAGGTTGGCCAGGTTGGCCACGGCCACCACGGCCGGGACGGCCACACCCACCAGCAGCGCGGCGGCCTGACCGGCGACCCGGCGGCGCCGCCCGGCCGGCGCCGCGGCCAGCGCCACCACCGCGAACACCGGCACCGCGAGCAGGAAGAAGAAGCCGTCGATGCGGGCCAGGGTGGCCGACCCGAGGACCAGGCCGGCCAGCCCGTAGACCCAGGCCCGGTCGCGCCGTAGGGCCTCGGCCAGCAGGGCCAGCCCGCCGGTGATGAACAGCAGCGTCACCGGCTCGCTGTAGGGGTTGCGGCTGAAGTACAGCAGCGGCAGGGACACGGCCAGGGCGGCCACGGCCACCAGGGCCCACACCCGCCCGGTGTACTGGCGGGCCAGGCCGTAGAAGGCCAGCAGGGCGCCGGCCCCGAGGGCGACGTTGACCCGCAGCAGCAGCCGGTCGTCGCCGAGCCAGCCGCCCACCGCCAGCAGCCCGGGCACCAGGTTGCTGAACTGGGAGTGGACGAACCCGGGGGTGGTGGCGGCGTCGAACCCGAGCGAGGAGAAGCCCACCGCCCCGCCGCCGCCGAACACCTCCGGGTGCACCGGGATGGGCAGCGAGTCGTGGCGCTCCAGCCACTGACCGGTGATGGTGTAGGTGGCCGGGTCGCGGAAGACCTTGAGGTTCTCGGCCGAGAACACGGCGTTGACGGCGGCGAAGGCGGCCGCGACGGCCAGGGCGGCGCCGTCCAGCCAGCGCGGCCCGGCCGGCGGCTCGGGGCGGCGCAGCCCGACCCCGTAGGCCGCGGCCGCCGCCGCGGCCAGCCCCAGCGGCAGGACCAGCAGCGGCCGGAACTCCCCGAGCTGGAGCAGGGCCATGGTGACCAGCGAGAACGCGGCCAGGGCGGCCGGCAGCAGCAGCGGGATGGCCTCCAGCAGCGCCCCCAGGCGACCTGCCGGCCGTGGCTGGGGGCCGGCCAGGGCGGGGGTCGGCGGGGCCGGCGGCGGCGCCGGCCGTGACAGCGGAGGACGCGACATGAGCGGATGCTACAAGACCCGGCGCCGCATCCTCGGCGGTTGCCCACAGGCCGACCTCCAGTACACTCGCCTCCCTGCCGGGCATCCCTGCAGGAACCTGCGGTGCGCCGGTGTCCTTTTCTCGTGTCCGGGGGGAGCTGACCTTGAGTAGCGGAGTGCCACACAGCCCGTTCGCGCCGTTCCTGCGCGCCCAGCGCCTGCGGATGGCGCGGCCGTACCTGCGCGGCCGCGTCCTGGACTACGGCTGCGGCATCGGGGCGCTGGCCGACCTGTGCCTCCCCGACGCCTACCTGGGCGTGGACACCAGCGAGGAGGCGCTGGAGGCGGCCCGGGCCCGCCACCCCCAGCACGAGTTCGACAACAAGGTCTCCGAGCACGAGCGCTTCGACGTCATCGTCGGCCTGGCCGTGCTGGAGCATGTGGACGACCCCCAGGACCTGCTCGCCAGGTGGTGCGGGATGCTGCACCCGGGCGGCCGGATCGTGCTGACCACCCCCCATCCCTCCTACGAGTGGATCCTCACCGTGGGGGCCAAGGTCGGCCTGTTCGACCGCCACTCCCTGGACGAGCACGAGGACCTCCTCGACCGCGCCCGCATCCGGGAGCTGGCCGGCGCGGCCGGGCTGGAGGTGGAGCGCTACCGGCGCTTCCTGTTCGGGGCCAACCAGCTGTTCGTCCTCGGCCCCACGCCCGGCCGGCGGTAGGCCCGCCGCGCATCATGTTAGGGTTCTGCACCGTGACGCACGCGAAGACCCCCGAATACCTCCCCGAGGTGCGCGCCGCGGCCCGGCAGGCGTTCATCGAACGCTATCCCGACGCCAGCTTCGCCCCCATCGTGGTGGTGATCGCCGCCTACAACGAGGAGGAGTCCCTCGGCGAGGTGCTGCGGGCCATGCCGGCCACCGTCGGCGGCCTCGAGGTCGACACCATCGTGGTCAACGACGGCAGCTCGGACGGCACCGAGAAGGTCGCCCTGGACCACCCGAACGTGTACCTGGCCTCGCTGGCGCGCAACTGCGGGCAGGGGGCGGCGCTGCGGCTCGGCTACGAGCTGGCCCGCGACCACGGCGCCACCTACCTGGTCACCCTGGACGCCGACATGCAGTGGGACCCGGCCGAGATCCCGGACGTGATGGAGCCGCTGCTGAACGACGAGGCCGACTTCGTCCTCGGCTCCCGGACCCTGGGGATCGGCGAGAACCCCGACCGGCTCCGCAAGTACGGCGTCGGCTTCTTCCGGCTGCTGATCCGGCTGCTGACCGGCGTCCCGGTGACCGACACCTCCAGCGGCCTGCGGGCCATGCGGGCCGAGGTGACCGCCAAGGTCCCCCAGGCGCAGGCCCAGTACCAGGCCTCGGAGCTGCTCATCGGGACCATCTACGCCGGCTACCGGATCGCCGAGCGGCCGGTGACCATGCGCAAGCGGTTCGCCGGGGAGAGCAAGAAGGGCCACAACGTCGTCTACGGCCTGCGCTACGGCCGGGTCATCCTGAGCACCTGGTGGCGGCAGAGCCGCCAGGCCGGCCGGCCGGGACGGCGGACCAGGCGGTGAAGGCGGCCGAGCAGCCGCGGCCGGACGCGCCGGCGCCCGGTTGGGCGGTGGCCTGGCACGGGCGGGCCGTGCGCGCCTACGGGCTGCTGGACGCCCTGCGCCGCCGGGTCCCCCGGCTGGTGGCCGTGCTCCGCATCGTCTACTACCCGGCCGCGATCGCCCTGGTCGCCTGGATGGGCATCGACGCCGCCCGCAGCCTGGAGCACAAGGTCAACTGGGCCGCGGTGGCCGGGTGCTTCGTGGCCGCGCTGGTCTGGTGGCTGTCCCAGGCCTACAGCTGGGCCAACCTGGTCAGCGAGCGCTTCGACCACGACCAGGTGGGCCGCTGGTGCCGGACCCAGGTGGCCCGGTACCTGCCCGGCGGCATCTGGGCGCCCCTGGCCCGCTCGACCCTGGTCCACGGCCGGGTGCGGGACAAGCTGGCCGCCGTGGCCGCCGAGAACGTCATCCAGCTGTGCCTGGCCCTGGCCGTGGGCGGCCTGTGGATGATCATCCGCCAGCCCCGGTTCGTGCCCCTGGCCCTCCTCGGCGTCGTGCCGCTGGCCCTGGCCGGCTGGCTGCAGCGGCGGACCAGGGTCAGCCGCCGGGGCATCGCCCGGGCCAGCGTGGTCGCCGCGCTCGGCTGGGTCGCCTACGGGGTGAGCGCCGTGCTCGCCCAGGTGGCCGTCACCGGCGTCCGCGACGACCTCTACCCGCTGTACATCGCCGGCGCGGCCTGCGTGGCCTGGGCGATCGGGCTGGTGGCGGTGTTCGCGCCCAGCGGGGTCGGCGTCCGCGAGGTCGTCTACGTCTGGTTCCTGTCCTCGTTCTACCCGCGCGCCGACCTCCAGGGCGCCTCGGTGCTGCAGCGGCTGGTCACCATCGCCGCCGAGCTGGCCGTGCTCATCGCCATCGGCCTGCCCTGGGTGCGCCGCCGCATGGAGCAGCCGGCCCCGGCGCCCGCCCCCGGCGACCCGGCGCCGGCTACCGAGGGTGAGCCGGGGCCGCCTCGGCCGCCGCGGCCAGCTCCACGGTAGGTCGAGGTGAGGTGGCCCGCCAGCTTGGCGGATGCCCCTACGTGGCCGGTCAGGTGAGGTTGCGGGCGGCGGCCCAGCGGCTCAGCTCGCGCCGGCCGGACAGCTGCAGCTTGCGCAGCACCGCCGAGACGTGCGTCTCCACCGTGCGGGCGGAAATGTGCAGGCGCTCGGCGGTCTCCTTGTAGGTGTAGCCACGCGCGATCAGCCGCAGCACTTCCCGCTCCCGGCGGGTCAGCGCGTCCAGCTCGGGGTCCAGCGGCACCGGGGCGTCGCCGGTGAAGGTGTCCAGCACGAACCCGGCCAGCCGCGGGGAGAAGTAGGCGTCCCCGGCGTGGACCCGCGTGATCGCCTCGCACAGCTCTGGCCCGGAGATGGCCTTGACGACGTAGCCGCGGGCGCCGCCCCGGATGACCCCGATCACGTCACCGGGGTCGTCGGAGACCGACAGCGCCAGGAACCGCACGCCGGGATGGGTGGCCAGCACGGCGTTCAGCACGTCGCCGCCGCCGCCGCCGGGCAGGTGCACGTCCAGCAGCACCACGTCGGGCTGGAGGGCGCGGATGCCCGCGACTGCGGCGGCGACGTCGCCGGCCTCGCCGACCACCTCCACGGCCGGCTCGACCTCGGCGCGGACCCCGCTGCGAAACAGCGAGTGGTCGTCGACCACGAACACCCGCACCCGGCTCACGTGGTCCTCCCCACCTGGAGGCGCAGCTCCACCTCGGTGCCCGACCCGGGCGCGGCGTGGATGGTGCAGGTGCCGCCCAGGCGCTGCATCCGGCCCATGATCGACTCGGCCAGGCCGTGGCGGTCCCGCCCGGTGGCGGCCGGGTCGAACCCGCGGCCGCGGTCCCGCACCGCCACCAGCAACTCGGCGCCGGCCACCTCCGCATACAGCGAGACCTTGGCCACCCCGGCGTGCTTGGCCGCGTTGGTGAGGGCCTCGCCGGCGGCGGCGACGACCCCGCGGGCGCGCTCGTCCAGCGGGCAGGACCCCACCGTGACCAGCTCCACCGACACCCCGAAGCGGTCCTCGACCTCGGCGGCGGCCACTCGCAGCGCCCCGGCCAGGTCGGCTGGTGCGTCCGCGTCCGGCCCGTAGAGCCAGCCGCGCAGCTCCCGCTCGGCGTGGCGGGCCAGCCGCGCCATCGCCGCCGGGTCACCGGCGCGCTTCTGGATCAGCGTCAGCGTCTGCAGCACCGAGTCGTGCAGGTGGGTGGCGACCTCGGCGCGCTCCTCGGCGCGGACCCGGGCGGCGCGCTCCCTGGCGAGCGTGCGGGTGAGCAGGAACAACCACGGCAGCACCACCACCCCCACCAGCAGGAGCAGGCCGGCGACCAGGATCGCGAACATGGCCACCGACCCGGCCCCGTCCGCGCCGTTCCTCTCGCCGGCCGCGATCAGGGCGGCGACCACCACCCCGGCCCCGGCCAGCACCGTCCCGCCGGCCAGGACGCGCCGCAGGATGCGGCCCGCCGTGGCCTCCCCCGCCAGCCGCCGGGCGACCAGCCAGGCCCACGGGCCCACCACCACCCCCACGGTGGTCGCCAGGAGAACGACGAGCAGCGGCAGCGGCGGCTGTGAGGTGTGCTCGGCCGCCCATAGGAACGCGGCGACGACCAGGACGTCCAGGCAGGCGAGCAGGACGATCCACCCTGGCCGAAGCCGGGCGCCGGTGGCGGAGGATGCCGGGTGGTCCACGAGCCGATGATAGGACGGGCGATGGCCCGTCACTCGGTGGCGATGGCGCGCAGGACGTTGATGCGGGCGGCGCGGCGCGCCGGTGCCCGGGCGGCCAGGACGGAGGCGACCACCGCCACCAGCATGGCGCCGAGCAGGCCGGCGGTCGGGACGACCAGCCTGGCGGTGGGGAAGCCCGACAAGGCCCGCACCGCCAGCCAGGCGCCGGCCAGTCCCACCAGCAGGCCCAGCGTCGCGCCGAGCAGCCCGACCACCAGGGTCTCGGTGCGGATCATGCGGGTGACCTGGCGGGCGCGCATGCCCACGGCGCGCAGCAGGCCGATCTCCCTGGTGCGCTCCAGCACCGACAGGGCCTGGGTGTTGGCGATGCCCAGCAGGGCGATCAGGGTCACGAACCACAGCAGCCCCTGCAGCAGGGTGGTGCGGAACTCGGCCTCCTCGCGCAGGTTGGCGGTGTAGTCCGCCGCGCTGCTGGCGCCCAGGTTCTGGTAGCGGGCCAGCACGCTCCCCACGCCGACGCCCTTGGGGCCGCGTTCCTGCAGGGCCGGGTCGGCCAGCAGCTCGGGGTCGACCAGCAGGTAGGCCGCCCGGTCACGCTGGCGTCGGTAGCCGGCGGCGTAGCTGTCGGGGTGCAGCAGGTAGCCGGCGAGCAGGGGCGTGTCGTCGTAGACGCCGGCGACCCGGTAGCGGTGGGCGCCGGTGCGGGGCAGCTCGATGGTGACCTCCTGACCGACCCGCAGGCGGTGCCGCCGCGCCTGGCCGGCGGAGACGAGCACCGCGCCCTCCCGCAGGTCGTTGAGCGCGCCGGCGCGCAGCCGCGGCCGCAGCACCCGTCCGAGGGTGACGGGATCGGCGGCGTCGATCGTGGCCAGGTCCCCGTGCACGCGGGCGCGGCCGGTGCGGACCTCCACGACCTGCCGCACGCCGTCCACGGCCCGCAGGTCGGCGGCGACCCGCGGGTCGAAGGTGGGCTCCTGACCCACGGCGGTGGCGTGGTAGACGACCAGGTCGGCCCGCACGCTGCCGCTGAGCGCCGCGGTGGTGGCGGCCCGCCAGGTGGTCGCGTAGGTGGCGGCGCCCACCACGGTGGCCAGGCCGACCATCAGCGCCGCGGCGGTGGCGGCGGTGCGCCGCTGGTTGCGGGTGGCGTTCTCGACGCCCAGCAGGTCGCTGATCCCCAGGTGGCGGCCGGCGGCGCGCAGCGGCGTGGCCAGCCCCTGCACCAGCAGCGGCAGTCCCAGGATGGCGCCGGCCAGCAGCAGCCCGGCGCCGGCGAGGACGAGGGTGCCGCCGGCCGCCAAGAGCCCGCCGAGCACCAGCGGGGCGCCCGCCGCGGCTGCCGCGGCCGCCGTCCGCCCGCGCGGTCGGGACGGTGCGGTGGGTGGCGCGTGCAGGGTGCGCAGGGGCGGTGTCCTGGCGGCGCGCAGCGCCGCGGGCAGGGCCGCGGCCACCGCCACGATGCCGCCCGCGGCCGCGGCGAACCCCACCGTGCCGGGCTGTACCGCCAGCCCCGCGATCAGCACCTGCCGGCTGGCCAGCCAGGCGAGCAGGCCGGCGGCGGCGGTGGCGCCCACCGCCACCCCGAGCAGCGACGCTGCGCCGCCCACGATGGCGGCCTCCAGGACGACCAGCAGGCCGAGCTGCCGTGGGGTGGCGCCGACCATCCGCAGCAGCCCGAACTCTCTGGCCCGCAAGGCCGCCAGCATGGACAGGGTGTTGAAGATCAGGAAGGAGCCCACCACCAGCGCCAGGATCCCGAAGCCCCGCAGGATCCCGGCGACCGTGTCGAGGAAGGCGCTGACCCCGGCGCTGTCGTCCTGGGCCGCACGGCCTGGAGCCACCAGCTCCAACCGCCCTCCCTCCAGGCCGGCCAGTCGCTCCGGCGCGAGCGCGCCGCGTGCGGCCAGCACGTCGACCGAGCTGTAGCCCTCGACGCCCAGCAGCCGCCGGGCGGTCGCGAGGTCGAACACCACCAGCGCCGCCGGCCCGGTGCCGTCGCGGCCGTTGACCCGCACGATCCCGCTGACCCGTAGCTCGTGGCTGCCCTGGGCGGTGGCGACCTGGACGGCGTCGCCCACCCGCACCTGCTCGCCGTGGGCAAAGCCCGCGCTCACCACCGCCTCTCCGGGACGGGGGGGCCGGCCGGCCACCAGCTCCAGGGGCGAGAGCGCGGCGTCCTCGGGCCACGACAGGCCCAGCGACGGCCCCTTGACGCTGCCGGTCACCGGCTTGAGCTGGACCCCGCCCAGGACCTTGCCGGCCGCGGCCTGCACCCCCTCCAGGCGGCGCAGCCGGCCCGGCAGGTCGGCCGGCAGCGCAGGACGTGCCTCCTGGGCAAGGGTGGTTGCGGAACGCACGGTCGCGGTCGCCCGCGTGGGCGCCAGGTTGGCGATCCCGGCCGTCAGGCTGTCGGTGAGCAGCAGCGTCCCGGCGATGAACGCGACCCCCAGCACCACCGCCAGGACCGAGAGCGTCAGGCGCGCCCGATGTGCCCACAGCCCCCTGCCGGCCAGCGCCACCACCGCAGCGGCGCCGCTCACGGCAGGAACCGGTCGTCGTCGCGGCCGGCACCGCCGGCCAGGACGGCGGCAGGGGTCGGGTCGGCCAACTCGCCGGTCACCCGCCCGTCGCTCAGGAACAGGACCCGCTGCGCGGCGCAGGCCGCCCGGGGGTCGTGGGTCACCATGACGATCGTCTGGCCGTCCTGGCGGCAGGTGGCCTGCAGCAGCCCCAGCAGGTCCGCGCCGCTGGCCGAGTCCAGCGCGCCGGTGGGCTCGTCGGCCAGCAGCAGCGCCGGCCTGGTCAGCAGGGCGCGGGCGACCGCCACCCGCTGCTGCTGGCCGACCGACAGCTCCGCCGGCCGGCGTCCCAACCGCCCCTCCAGGCCCAGCGAGCTCACCAGATGCTCCAGCCAGGCAGGGTCGGGCTTGCGACCGGCCAGCGCCAGCGGCAGGCGGATGTTCTCGGCGGCGGTGAGGGTGGGCAGCAGGTTGTAGGCCTGGAACACCACCCCGATGCGGTCGCGGCGCAGCACCGTCAGCGCCCGCTGCCCGACGAGGGACAGGTCGCGGCCTTCCAGGTGGACCTGGCCTCGCGTGGGCGTGTCCAACCCGCCCAGCAGGTGCAGCAGGGTGGACTTGCCCGAGCCCGAGGGGCCCGTCACGGCCGTGAACGTGCCCGCCTGAAAGCCGAGCGTGACGCCGTCCAGCGCGGTCACGGCGCCGGGCCCATGCCCGTACACCTTGGTGACCCCTACCGCCTGGGCGGCGGGGGTGCGGGTTGCGGTCTCGACGGTGGCTCCCATCGGGGACTCCCTGCTGGTACGCGGGGGGTGGCGCCCCCAGTCTCGCGGGCACCGGGCCGCGCCACATCCGGCAGCGACCCGGGATTGCTCCCGGAGCCCGTCCCGGAGGCGGTCCGGGATTCAGGCCAGATCGAGTGCTGTCACCTGCCACCTGACAAGAGTCGACGGCCCCGTCGGCCACCGCGCCGCCGGCACCCACCTGGACGACCTGCCGCGACCTCGCGCGCTGGCTCCGGGTTGCTGCTAGCGGGTAGCAAAGGATGCCGGCCCGTGGGGAGTGGGCCTGGGCGCTGGCCCCGATGACACCAGCCTCGCGGCGGCGCGATCGTGGGAGGGCAGCGGCCCATGCACCGGCGGCCGCGACCCAAGCCGCCCGACCCGGGCGGAGACCACGACCACCGGGAGCGTCAACCCATGCCCACCTCTCCGAGCAACGTCATCATCATCGGGGCCGGGACCGGCGGCCTGTGCCTGGCCCAGGGCCTCAAGCGCGCCGGGATCGGCGTCGCGGTCTACGAGCGCGACCGCACCCGCCGCGACGGCCTCCAGGGCTACCGGGTCGGCATCGACGCCGACGGCAAGCGGGCGCTGCGGGCCAACCTGCCACCCGAGCTGTACGACACCTTCCTGGCCACCTGCGCCCGGCGCCCGCTGTACGCCAACCAGCTCACCCACAAGATGAGCTTCCTGTTCTCGGCCGGCCCGGAGGTGCTGAAGGCCGGCGACCAGCCGCCCGAGGCCGACCGCGACGAGTCGGTGAGCCGGATGACCCTGCGCCAGGTCCTGCTGACCGGCGTGGAGGACGTCGTCCACTTCGACAAGGTGTTCTCGCGCTTCGAGCAGCACCCGGACGGCAAGGTGACCGCGGTCTTCGAGGACGGCACCTCGGCCACCGGTGACGTCCTGGTGGCCGCCGACGGCGCCAACTCCCGGGTCCGCCGCCAGTACCTGCCACAGGCCAGGCTGGTCGACACCGGCCTGATCGGCATCACCGGCAAGACCCTGCTCACCCCCGAGACCAGGGCGCTGCTGCCCCAGCGGATGATCGAGGGGGTCTCCATGGTGCACGGCCCCAAGGGGTTCATGTGCATCTTCCATGTGATGCAGTTCAAGTGGGACACGGCAGGCCAGCTGAAGCACGGCATCGGGGGCACCGACGCCGAGCTCATCAGGGCCTGGCCTGGGCTGCTGTACGACAACAGCCGCGACTACATCATGTGGGGCTTTGCCGCGGCCGACCACTGGCTGCCCGAGGACGTGACCAGGACGCGGGGCGCCGAGCTCCAGCGGCTGGTCCTGGACCTCACTCACGACTGGCATCCCAGCTTCCGCAGGATCTTTGCGCTCGGCGACCCCGACAGCAGCTTCCCGCTCAGGATCCGCACCTCCGAGCCGATCCCGCCGTGGCCGACCACCAACGTGACCCTGCTCGGTGACGCCATCCACACCATGACCCCGGGGCGTGGCGTGGGCGCCAACACCGCCCTGCGCGACGCGCGGCTCCTGACCCGGAAGCTGGTCGAGGCCGGGGACGGGCGGCGGTCCCTCACCGACGCCGTCCATGCCTACGAGACCACCATGACCGGCTACGCCTGGGACGCGGTCGTCAAGTCCCGCGCCCAGATGGACGGCCACGCCAGGATGCACAAGGCCGGCCCCCTCGGCGGGTTCGCCCGGGCCGGCATGCGCACCGGGATGCGGGTGATGAACCACCTGCCACCGGTCAAGCGCAGGCTGGTCACCTCCGAGTCCACCTTCCGCGGCGCCGCCCGAGACGAGGAGGACTGACGGTCCTTCACCCGCCCAGGCGGGACGTGACCCGCCCCGAGCATCGGGACCTGCTCCGGGAGCCGGTGCCGGACGAGGTCCGCACCGGCTTCGGCCGGGTCCTGCTGGGCATGCTGGTGGTGTTCGGCGCGGCGGTGCCGGTGGGACGGTCACCAATGCGCAGGTGCAGGAAGCGGGTCTCGAGCAGGTCGCGAACCCCGCCGGGGTGGCGCGGCGCCGGTCGTCAGCGGCGCTGCTCGCGGCGGTGGCGGATCAGGGTCCGCAGGGTGGACAGCCCGTACACCACCGAGCGGCGGAAGTTGACCGAGCTGGCCTCGGCGAAGTACCGGGTCGGGACCGGGACCTCGGCGATCCGGAACCCGGCCCGCACCACCTGACCGACCAGCTCCTGGTCGAACACGAAGTCATCGGAGTTGGCCCGGTAGCCAATGGTCTCCAGCAGCTTGGCCGAATAGGCCCGGAACCCGGTGTGATACTCCGACAGCCCCAGGGCATAGACCCGGTTCTGGAGGCCGGTCAGGACCCGGTTGGCCACATACTTCCAGCCGGGCATGCCCCCGGCCAGCGGGTCGCCCAGAAAGCGGCTGCCCAGCACCATGTCGGCCTCACCGGCCAGGATCGGGGCGATCAGCTCGGGGATGCGGGTGGCGTCGTACTGGTAGTCGGGATGCAGCATGACGACCACGTCCGCGCCCTCAGCAAGGGCGGTGTCATAGCAGGTCTTCTGGTTGCCGCCATAGCCGAGGTTCTGGCGGTGGACCACCACCTGGAGCTCCAGCAGCTCGGCCACGGCCACGGTGTCGTCCCGGGACAGGTCATCGACCAGGATGACGTGGTCGACCACCCCGGGCGGGATGTCCCGGTAGGTCCGGACCAGAGTCCGGGCAGCGTTGTAAGCCGGCATCACCACGACGACCTTGGGCTGCGACGGGTCTCGGGGCATCGAACCTACCTACATCGGGCGGGACGGACCTGCCTGCGGATGGTAGTCAATCCGCGTCCAGCTGGTCACGCCGCCGCCGGATGGCCTCGGCCTGGGCCAGGCGGTGCTCACGGCGGATCTTGGCCTCGGCCTGCCGGTGCCGGTCGACGTCGTTCTCCGGGACCAGCCGCGGCACCGGCCGGGGCTGGCCCCGCTCATCCAGGGCCACGAACACCAGGTAGGCCGAGGAGGTGTGGGTGCGCCGGCCACTGAGGATCTCCTCGGCCTCGACCCGCACCCCGACCTCGAGCGAGGTCCGCCCCACGTCGTTCACCGAGGCATGCACCAGCACCACGTCCCCGACATGGACGGGGTGCAGGAAGCTCATCTCGTCCAGCGACGCCGTCACCACCGGCCCCCCGGCATGCCGGCTGGCCGCGATCCCGGCCGCGGTGTCGATCAGCTTCATGATCTCCCCGCCGTGCACGTTGCCCATGAAGTTGGCGTGCGACAGGTCCATGTGCTGCGACAGGGTGACCGTCGAGGCCGACGGCGGCTTGGGCGCCAGCTCGTGCGCGGACGCCGCCCGGGCCGCCTCCCGCACCTGCTCCCGCAGCCCCTCCAGGGCCCGCGCCCCGCCCGGCCCGGCCTCAATGTCTTCCACGCCCGCTAGTCTCTCCCTATCCGACCCCCGGCCCGAGCAGAGGATAACCCCGCCATGGACATGAAGCTGGAGCTGGTCCCCATCCCCGTCACCGACGTCGACCGGGCCAAGGCCTTCTACACCGACCAGGTCGGCTTCCACGCCGACCTGGATGAACGCTTCGGCGAGCAGTTCCGGGTGGTGCAGCTCACCCCGCCCGGGTCGGCCTGCTCGGTCTGCTTCGGGGTCGGCATCGTCGAGACCCCACCCGGCTCGGTCCAGGCCCTGCACCTGGTCGTGGACGACATCCACGCCGCCCGGGCCGAGCTCCTGGAACGCGGAGTGGAGATCAGCGAGGTCCAGGACATGACCGCCCCGGGCAAGCCCACCGTCTCCTACGCCTACTTCAAGGACCCGGACGGCAACGGCTGGGCCCTGCAGAAGCTCCCCTACTGACCGGCGGCCGTGCCAGGGCGACGAGCTGGGCCTCGAGGCCGTCGAGGACGGCCTGGAGGCCGAACTCGAAGCTGTGCTCGGGGGCCGCGCCGTAGCCGGCGGCGGCCGTGTCGAGGCGGGCGCGCAACCGTGGGAACCGGGCGGCGACCTCGCGGGCTCCCGCCAGGCGGTCGCGCAGCAGCTCGGTGGCGTTCCCCCCGCCACGGCCGAGCTTCCTGGCCAGCGCGGCCGCCGCCGCCGGGCCGATGGCGTTGCCGAGCACGAAGGTGAAGACGGTGGTCATCGCCAGATCGGCCCGCTCGCCGGTGAACCCGGCCGCCTCATAGATGGCCAGGCTGTGGTCGTCGTGGCGGGCCTTGCCGGGACCGTACACCACATAGGAGCCGAGGGCCTGCACCACCCAGGGGTGGCGGATGACCATCGCGTACAGGTCGTTGGCCATCCGGGTGACGGCCGTGCGCCAGTCGGTCGTGGTCGGGTCGGGCAGCGTGATCTCGTTCCACGCCTGGTCGCCGGCGAGGGCGATCAGGTTCTCCTTGCTGCCGACGTGCCAGTAGACCGCGGTGGCCGCCGAGCCGAGCCGCCTGCCCAGCGCCCGCATGTTCAGGCCTTCAAGGCCCTCGGCGTCCAGCAGCTCGACGGCGGCCTTGACGATCTGTTCACGGGTCAGGGTGTCGCGCGGCATGCGCCAAGGATAGGGCACCCGGCCATGGACTTGCACAATGTTCAAGTCCCTCGCTACCCTCCACTTGAACTTAGTGCAAGCGGGAAGGGGAACGGCATGGCACAGGACACGCTGTCCGAGTTCGTCGCCGCGACGGCGACAAGGTTCGGCATTCCCGGCGTGGCCGTCGGTGTGTGGGCCGACGGTCGGGAGAGCTACGCCGGCCACGGCGTGACCAGCGTCGACAATCCGCTCCCGGCCGACCGGGACACGCTGTACCTGCTGGGCTCGATCACCAAGACCTATACCGCGACCACGCTGATGCGCCTGGTCACCGACGGCCGGGTCGAGCTGGAGGCGCCGGTGCGCCGCTATGTCCCCGAGCTCAAGCTCAAGGACGAGACGGCCGCGGCCCAGGTCACCGTGCTGCATCTGCTCAACCACACCGCCGGGCTGGACTGGGGGCTGATCGCCGACTTCGGGGAGGGCGACGACGCCCTGGCCGGCTATGTGGCCAGGATGGCCGACCTGAACCTGATCGGCCCGCCCGGCGCCCGCACCTCCTACAGCCAGGCGGGGTACAACCTGGCCGGCCGGATCATCGAGAAGGTCACCGGCCTGACCTACGAGCGGGCCGTCGCCTCGCTCGTCCTGGAGCCGCTGGGGCTACAGCACAGCTTCTTCGCCCGCGACGACGTCATGACCAGGCGGTTCGCCGTGGGCCACAACCGCGGCGAGGACGGCACGCTGTCCATCGCCCGGCTGTGGCGGCGTTCCCGCGGCGACAACCCCGGTGGGGGCCTGGTGTCCTCGGTGGCCGACCAGCTGCGCTGGGCCCGGTTCCATCTCGGCGACGGCCGCGCGCAGGGCGGTGCCCGTGTCCTGCCCGCCGAGGTGCTGGAGCGGATGCGGCAGCCGACGGCCCGGCTGCGGGCCAGCACGCTCGGCGACGCCATCGGCATCGCCTGGTTCCTGCGCGAGGTGGACGGCGTCCACACCGTCGGGCACGGCGGGTCGGCCAACGGCCAGTTCGCCGACCTCCTCACCGTGCCCGAACGGGACTTCGCCGTGGTGGCGCTGGCCAACGCCGGCCCGGACGGCACCAACTGCAATCAGGCGGTGATCCGGTGGGCGCTCCAGACCTACCTGGGGGTGACCGACCGGGACCCCCAGCCCCTCCCCTACGACCCGGCCCGGGCCCGGGAGCTGGTCGGCAGCTACGAGATCGACGCCATGACCGCCACCATCGGCACCGACGGGACCCGGCTGCGGCTGGAGGTCCGGATCAAGCCGGAGATCCGCGCAGCGGCGGACAAGGAGCTGCCCCCCGACATCGAGCCCTCCGATCTCGGCCTGCTCCCCGGCGACGAGTACATCCTGACCAGCGGCGCCCTCACCGGCCAGCGTGGCTTCTTCACCCGCGACGACCGCGGCGCGGTCGTGGGGATCGACCTCGCCGGCCGGTTCGCAAAGCGGGTCCCGACGCCCTCCAGGTGAAGCCCCACACCGGGTCATCGCTCCCGGTCGGTCGTGCCGGTCAGCCGGCCGCGGGGCGGCGACGCCGGTACAGCAGCCACATGCCCAGCCCGGCCAGGGTCCCGGCGCTCACGCCGGCCAGCCCCGGGAGCCACCAGCGGGCGGCCGCGTCGCCGGCCGCCGGCTCGACCGGCGGGCCGGCCGGCTGGGCCGGCGGCAGCGAGACCGTGGGCGCCGTCACGCCGCCGCCGTTGTCGACCGGCGGGCCCTTCGGCGCCGGCGGCTCGGGGGCGGGAGCGGTGGTGGGCGTGGTCGGCGGGGCCTGCCGGTCCGGGGTGAGGGAGTAGCGGGCGATGTCGACCCCGCGGGTCCGGGAGGTGCGCAGCTGGTACAGCCGGCCGCCGGTCTCCTTGCTGAGGGGGAACACCACCACTGGGTCGCCGCCGACCAGCGCGGGCGTGGCTCCTTCGGCGCCCAGCTGG
>Ga0081538_10000441_pt1 | contig 46694 bp, 52 predicted proteins | sample TabmetS5T2R1_FD_71022 | JGI IMG/M metagenome (GOLD analysis project Ga0081538, IMG submission 71022) | Tabebuia heterophylla rhizosphere microbial communities from the University of Puerto Rico - S5T2R1 | ecosystem: Host-associated > Plants > Roots > Rhizosphere ... | reverse complement strand
CAGTGCTGCGGGCCCGGCAGCCGCGGCGCTAGCCAGCGGCCCATCGCGCCGCTGCCTCCGCCGAGGTCGTGGATCACGAGGCGGCCGGCCGTGGCGAGGTGCCCCGCGAGGCGGCCGGCGAGCTCGGCCGAGCGCGCCGCCGCGTCGGCCGGTTCGCGCAGGAGGAGCCACTCCGGGCTGACCCGGACGGCCGTCGCGGTCATCGAGCCGCTCCCGCGAGTCCGGCGGCGCCCTCTGCGCTCATAACTTCCGCGAGGACGCCGGCGACGACGGACGCGGTGGCCGTCCACGGGCGCAGCGTCGCACGCCGCTCCCGCGCAGCGCGCCGTAGGCGATCGCGCAGCTGCGCATCCTCGAGCCAGGCGCGCAGCGCGGCGCCGAGGGCCGCCGGGTCGCCGGGCGGGACCAGCAGGCCCGGCCGGGTGCCGTCCTCCCCGTGCCCGAGGGCCTCGGTCACGCCGCCCACCTCGGTGGCGAGAACGGGCACGCCGCGGGCCAGGGCCTCGGTGACGACCATGCCGTACGTCTCGGCGTGTGAGGGGAGCACGAGCAGGTCCGCGGCGGCGTACGCGCGGTCCAGCTCGGGGCCGGTGCGCGTCCCCGAAAAGCCCACCCGGTCTCGCAGCTTGTCTTCCCACGCGCGGCGGCGCACTCGGTCCGCGAACGCCGGCGCGCGGTCCAGGCTGCCCACGCAAGCGCAGCGCCAGGACAGGTCCGCCACCGTGGCGAGGGCGTCGAGCAGGACGTCGTGTCCCTTGTCGGGTGTCACCGCACCGACGCAGAGCAGCGCGTCGCCGGCCATGGTCCCCCGCGCGAGGTGGGCGACGTCGACGCCGGGCTCGGCCGGGTGCACCCGCTCGGGCGGGAGCGCGTACAGCTCCCCCAGCCGGCGCCGAGTCCATGCGCTGGTCGTGACGACGGCGACGGCCGCCGAGAGGACCTCGCGCTCGCGTGCCCGGACCGCGCCGACCTCGTCGTCCGGCGGGCGGTGGCCAAGCGGCATGTGCACGAGCACGACCTGTCGCAGCCGGCGCGCCTGCGGCACGAGCGCCTCCGGGGCGGTGGACGCGATCAGCCCGTCGAGCAACACCACGGCGCCGTCCGGAATCCGCCGAATGGCGCTCGTGAGCGCGGCGTGCCCCGCCTCGCCGGCCCGCGGCCAGGCGCCGGGCACGGCGTGCTCGTGCACCGCCCAGCCGAGCGCGGCGAGCCCTTGGCAGACGCGGCGGTCGTACGTGTTGCCGCCGCTCGGCCGGGCCGGGTCGTCGATGCCCTCGGGGACGATGACGTGAATCTCGTTCACAGCGGCCGCTCGTAGCTCGCCCAAGCGACGTGGGACTCGTGGAGGGTCACCACGAGCCCATCGAGCTCGCGCGCAGCGTCGCCCAGGGCGCCGTCCCGGGCGCGGTCGGCGAGTCGGTCCGCGACCACCCGCGCCAGAGCCTCGGTGGTGGTGTTCGTGCCCGCGAACTCCACCTCGTCGTCGAGGTTGCGATAGCCGAGCTCGCCCAGCACGGCGCGCAGCACCTCGGAGGCGCGGCCGATGTCGACCACGATGCCGTCCCCGTCGAGGGTCGAACGCCGGAAGGTGGCGTCGACTACGAACGTCGCGCCGTGCAGGGCCTGCGCGGGGCCGAACACCTCACCGCGCAGGCTGTGGGCGATCATCATGTGGTCGCGGATGGTCACGCTGAACACGCGCTACGCCCCGTCGTAGGTGATCGTGTGGCAGAGCGCCGGCAGGCTCCCCGCGGCGAGGCGCTCCATCACGCCGGGCAGCTCGTCGAAGCGCGACTCGCCGGTCACGACCACATCGAAGGCGGGGTCGCGCAGCAGGTCGAGCGCGAGGGCCAGCCGATCGGCCGTCGTGCGGCGAGCGCTTCGGGCGGGGGACATCGTCCCGACCTGGCTGGCACGCAGCCCAAGACGGCCCGCGTGGAACGCGCCGCCCAGCGAGAGCCGAACCTCGGCGTCGCCGTACCAGCTGAGGTCGAGCACCGTGCCCTCGGGCGCGAGCAGGTCGAGCGAGCGCTGGAGTCCAGCGGACGTCGCGCTCGTGTGCACGACCAGGTCGCATCCGCCGGCGGCGTCGTCCGGCCGCGCGAAGCCCGCCCCGAGCGCGGCCGCGACCTCGGCCCGTGACTCGTCCACGTCGACGAGCGTGACCTGGACGGCCGGGAACCGGGCGAGCAGGCGGGCGACGCAGCAGCCGACCATCCCGGCGCCGACGACGGTGACGCGGTCGCCGACCAGGGGAGCCGCGTCCCACAGGGCGTTGACGGCGGTTTCGACGGTGCCGGCGAGCACTGCGCGCGCGGGCGGCATGTCGTCCGGCACCACGGTCACGGCGCCGGCCGGCACCACGTAGGCCGTCTGGTGGGGGTAGAGGCAGAAGACCGTGCGGCCGCGCAGCTTCGGCGGCCCCTCCTCGACGGCGCCGACGTTGAGGTAGCCGTACTTGACCGGTCCCGGGAAGTCCCCTTCCTGGAAGGGCGCGCGCATCGCCGCGTACTGGCTTGGCGGCACGCCGCCCCGGAAGACGAGCGTCTCGGTGCCGCGGCTGACGCCCGTGCGCAGCGTGCGGACCAACACGTCGCCGCTCCCCCGCTCCGGCAGCGCGACTGACCGGATCTCCCCGCGCCCGGGCCTGCGCAGCCAGAACGCGTGCGCCTCGTCGAGCACGGCCTATGCGTCGACTTCGTCCGGCATCGGTCTGTGGTACGCGGGCCGACACGGTGATGTTCACATCTCCCAGACGCCCGCTGGTGGCGATCCTACCCTCGAGCGCAGCGCGCGGTCCGTACTGTCCATACCATGAACCTCACGGTCCGCCCCTGCGCTCATGGCCCCGGGCGGCCTATGGTCCTGCTCCTTGCTGCGTTGGTTTGCGCGCTGATCCTCACCCCGTCCGGCTGCAGCCGGTCCTCCGGGACGAGCGGCCCGGCGGCGCGGGAACAGTCGACGTCAATGGGCTCGACGTACACGCTGATGCAGATGAACCTGTGCCTGTCCGGTCTGGCCGGTTGCTACGGCAAGGCGGAATACCCGGCGGTGGTACGGGAGGCGGTAGCCCGGATCCGTGAAGCGCACCCGGACGCGGTCACCTTCAACGAGGCCTGCCGAGATGACATCGCCCGGATTGCCCGGCGGACCGGTTACAGCATGCGCTTCACGAGGGTGATCTACCGCGGCGAGCGCCTACGCTGCGTCCGACCGGGCGGCCGCGGACTCTTCGGGAGCGCGCTGCTCACCGACGCCGCCATCGAGAGCACCCACAGCCAAGACTTCGAGGCACAGGCCGGCCTCGAGCGGCGCCGGTGGCTGTGCGTCACCACCCGAGTCGACGTCGACGTGTGCACGGCCCACCTGAACACACGCTCGCCCATTGAGGTCCCCGGGAACGAAGCGCAGTGCGTCGAACTGGCGAGGCTCCTTGCACGCCGCGCGGCCGCAGGCACCGTCACCTTCGGGGGTGATGTCAACCGTCGCCATTCGTGCGCCCCCGCCGGCCTCTGGACCCGCACCGACAGCTCCGCCGAGCAGGCCCCCGGGCTCCAGCACGTCTACGGAAGCCGCGCGCTCCGCTCACCATCGGTGGAGGTGGTGCCGGCCGAGCACAGCGACCACGACGTCCTGCTGGTACGCGCGCACCTCACGGCGCCTGAGTAGGGCGGACTGCTAGCTGGTGCCGAAGCCCTCGCGCGCCTCGCGGACCAGGATCACGGCCTCAGGGAACATCAGCCGCATCGCCTGGAGGAGGTCGCGCGACTGCTGCTCGGCGTTGCCCTGCAGGTTCATACGCTGCAGGCCGGCGACGGTCATGTCGACGGCCAGCTTTATCGCGTTGTCGGCCCAGGCCACGCGCTGGGCGCCCTGCATCTGCTCGGCGAACTCCGCCATGCGCTTTCGCAGCTCGTCCGGATCGCCGAAGAGGCCGCCGAATGGGTCTTCCGAGGACATGCCCCGAGTCTAGTCAGCCCGGGCCTCACGCCCACGGCTCCCGCTCCCGCTCACGGTCGGGCGCCTTGTCCGCGGCGCGATCCTCGCGTCCGAGGGCGATCACCTCCTTGAAGCTCCGAACCCGGAAGATGAACACCAGGGCGGTGAAGCCGATCCCGAACGTCAGCGCGCCGATCGCGATCTGCTGTCCGACCGAGTACGCCGCCACCGTCGAGCCCGCCGCGGTGCCGCGGAACACCTGCACGAGCAGCGCCTGCTGCACGCCGGCGCCCTGCGGCGTGAACGGCACTGCCGCCGAGACCGCGTTCACGCCCAGCACGAGCAGCACGTTCTCGACCGAGCCGCCGACCCGGAACGCCTCGAGCAGGGCCCAGAAAGCCGCGAACCTGAACAGCCACCCGGCGAACTGGACGCCGAACACCTCGCGGAAGTAGCGCTGCCGGTCGCGCAGGATGGTGAATCCCTGCTTGACGCGCTCCCAGAACGCCCGCACGCGCACGCTGAGGAGCGCGAAGGCCACCAGCGTCGCCACCGCCAGGAAAGTGAGCAGGAAGAGCGTGAAGCGCGGGTGTTGCGCCAGGAACGAGAGGTCGAACGCGTTCAGGTTCGCGAAATCGGGCGGCTTCGGAAACACGCCCTGCGTGAAAGCGAAGATGAGGATGAGCGAGCCCATTGCGACGTCGAACCCCAGCTCCACCACGAAGCTCGCCGCCACCGCGGGGTAGCTCGAGTTGGGGATCGAGGTCTTGGTCAGGAACAGGCGCACGACGTCGCCGCCGCGCGCCGGTATCACGGCGTTGAAGCCGTACCCGGCGAAGTACGCGCCCCAGATCTCGCGGAACTGGAAGCGCTCGGTGGGGTAGGCGGCGCGCAGGATGTTGAAGCTGGCCCGCGCGCGGAGGGTCAGGTATACGGTGAAGAACAGGAGTGCCAGGACCAACGGGACCAGCCGGACCGAGGCCAGGTTGGAGAAGAAGTCGTCGACGGCGTCGAAGAACGACTGGAACGAGTCGCCGAGGGTCGCTGGAGGCACCGAAGAAAAGGTACGCAAGCGAGCGCGCCGAACCGCGCGGTCCCGCCGCGCGTATAGCGTTGCTGCATGGCCCCGAGCGATGCCACGCTCGTCGAGCGGCTTCCCCGCGACGACAGCGGCGACGAGCTCCGGGAGCTGTACCGCCGTTACTCCGGTCAGCTGTTCGGGTTCGCATGCAATGCGCTCGGCGACCGCGAACTGGCTGAGGAGGTGGTGCAGGACGTCTTCGCGCGGGCATGGCGCCACGCAGGCGAGTACGACCCACGACGCGCGAGCGTCCGGACCTGGCTGTACTCGATCGCGCGCAACCGCGTGGTGGACGCCCGTCGGCGGGCGGCGGTGCGCCCGGGCGTGGCCGAGGGCACTGAGCCCGAGAGCCCGGCCGAGCTCGACCGCACCCTGGAGCACGCCGTCCTGCGCTGGCAGGTGGCGGCTGCACTGGCGCGGCTGTCCCCGGAGCACCGCGAGGTGATCCGCCTGGCGCACTACGGCGGGCTCACACTGCGCGAGATCTCGGAGCGGAAGGGCATCCCGCTCGGAACCGTGAAGAGCCGCACCTCCTACGCGCTGCGGAGCCTCCGGCTGATCCTCGACGAGATGGAGGTGGCCGGATGAGCGGCTGTGCCACCCACGGACCGCTCATCGGAGGCTACGTGCTCGGCGCGCTCGAGCCGCACGAGATGGAGGAGATGCGCAGTCACGTGGCCGTCTGCCCGCAGTGCGGGCCCGAGGTGGACCGGCTGGCGGCGCTGCCCGGCATGCTCGACCGGATCGTGCCCGCCGACGTGCCGCCCCCGACGCTGTCGCCCCGGGTGGAGGAGGCGGTGCTGGACCGGTTCGCCAGGGAGCGAAGCGAGGAGGCCGCGAAGCAAGCGGCGCCGAGCCGCCCACGTCTCGCCCCGCGCCGCGCCCGGCGCCCCTCCGCTGGACCCGGCCGCCCTGCGGCTCTGCGTCGCGGTCCGCTCGCGGTCGCCGCAGCCGGGCTCGTGGCGCTCGTGGTCGCGCTCACCCTGCTTCTGCCCGGCGACGATCCTGGCGGGGCGTACGCGAGCCTGTCGCTGGACCCGACGGCCGGGGGGGAGGCGTCGGGCACGGCGCAGATCCGCGAGGCGCCGGCCGGCACGCAGATCTGGCTCCGGGCGCGCGGGCTGCCGACGGGCTCCGAATACGAGGTCTGGTGCATACGCACCGACGGCCGCTGGGTGAGCGGCGGGACCTTCTGGCCCGATCGCAACGGAAGGACCAACACCTACTTCACCGCGGCCGTGCGGCGCGGCAACTACCGCCGGATGGTGGTGACCCGCAACCCCGGCCGAGGGGGCGAGCGCGGACCGGCGGTGCTGGGCGCGCGGCTGCAGTGAGGCACGCTTACGGTTCGCTGAACCTGGACAGAATCCGGGCATGGCGGACTACACCGTGCTCAACCTGACGAGCGACGTCGAGGACATGGGCGAGCGCTTCGGCTACGCGCCCAACATGGAGGCACGTTTCGCGCGCAAGCCGCTGAGCCTGGAGAAGTCGGGCCTCAGCTACTTCAAGATCGCGCCAGGGTTCCGCGTGCCCTTCGGCCACAGGCACGACGAGCAGGAGGAGGTCTACGTGCTGCTCAGCGGCACCGCGCGCGTGAAGCTCGACGACGAGATCGTCGAGCTGAAGGCCATGGATGCGGTGCGCATCCCGGTCGGGACGAAGCGCGGCTTCGAGGCCGGCGAGGAGGGCGCGGAGCTCCTCGCCTTCGGCGCCCCCGACACCGACAACAAGGACGTCGAGATGGACCAGGAGTTCTGGCCCGACTGACGAGCTACTTCAGGAGCTTCGACAGCCGGCGGTCCTTCAGCACCCGCCCGTTCGTCTGCTCCTCCGGGCAGTAGCACATCACGTAGTCCTTGAAGTGGATCGCCTCGATCCGCGTGCCGCAGCGCGGACACGGCTCTCCCGCGCGCCGGTGCACCCGCAGCGGCATCGGCAGCTTGTCCGGGATCGTGTCCCCGATCACGTCCTCGTAGTGGTCGAGCGCCCCGCCGAGCACGTCGTCGCAGGCGGCGCGCAGCCGTTCCACCGAGCCCGAGTCGAGGTCCGACGCCCGCTGGAACGGCGACAGCCGCGCGGTCCACAGGAGCTCGTCGACCCAGGAGCGTCCGATGCCGGCGATCACGCGCTGGTCGCGCAGCAGCGGATGCAGGTGGCGCGGCTGGTCGAGCAGCGCCGCGAGCTCCTCCGGCGGGGGCGCCGGGAAGGCGTCCGGGCCGAGCGTGGCCACCGCCTCGTCGCCCTCGACGGCCTCGGCCGGCAGGAGCTTCGCCCACGCCCGTTGCTGGGTGCCGAACTCCCGGAGCCGCAGCTCCCGCCCGCCGTCCAGCCGAATCAGGAGCCGCGAGGCGCGGTCGCGAAGCGACGCGCGCGAGTCCCATAGCTGGAGTCGCCCGGCCGACATCAGGTGCACGAGCACGACCAGCTCGCTGGTCTCGATCGCCAGCATCTTGCCGATCCGCCGGACGCCGAGCAGCGTCTGGCCGGCGAGCGCGTCGATGGGCGGGTCGAACGTCTTCATGGTGACCATGCCGGGCGCCATCGCCGTCTCGATCTCGGCGCCCGCACCCATGCGCGACAGGCGCCGGGCGGTGATCTCGACCTCGGGCAATTCGGGCATCGACCCAAGAGTAGGCTGCGGAGGATGAGGATCTCGGTGGCCGCCGACGAGCGCACGGGCGTCGCCGACGCCTTGGTGGAGGAGCTCCGGCGGCGCGGGCACGAGCCCGTGCTGCACGGAGCGCTCAACCCCGACGAGCGCGACGACTGGGCCTGGTCCTCGGAGGCCGCCGCCCGCGACGTCGCCGAGGGCCGGGCCGACCAGGCCGTGGTCTGCTGCTGGACGGGCACCGGCGCATCCATCGCCGCCAACAAGGTCGACGGGATCCGCGCCGCGCTCTGCGTCGACGCCGAGACCGCCCGCGGCGCCCGCAAGTGGAACGCCGCCAACGTGCTGGCGCTGTCACTGCGCGGCACGAGCCCCGCCGTGCTCGAGGAGATCCTCGACGGCTGGTTCGAAGGCGCGCCCAGCGAGGACGCCGACGACGTGGCGAACGTGCGCCACGTGGACGAGATCGCCCAGGCCTAGCGAATCACGAAGGAGCTCTTCGGCTTGGCCGACTTGTCGAAGTCGTCCTTGAGCGTGAGCGTTCCGCGGTACGAGCCGGCGTCGAGGTTTCGCACCCTGAAGCTGTGCCGCCCAGCCGCCAGGCGCCCCCGGCGGACGGTCCTGCGCTCGGCGCCGCGCAGCTTGTAGGTGGCGGTGGCGGGCTCGTTCAGCTTGAAGGACACCCTCACGCTCGAGCCGCTGCGTCGGGTCCTGAACGCGTCGACCGTGTCGCGCACCTGATCCGTGCCCACCTGGATCGTGCCCCTCATGGAGGGCGCGTGCGGGATGCAGACGTACTGGAAGCGACCGGGCCTCGTGAAGGTGTGGCGGAAGGTCTCACCCCGCGGCGAGGTTTCGGGGCCGGAGTTCCACCGCTCGGCCTGCCCGGAGTTCGCGGTCGTGGTGTGACCCTCGTTCATGAAGCGCCACACCACCGTGTCGCCGACCGCTATCGATGGCGTCGCGGGCTGGAAGGCGAAGTCCACGACCCCCACCTCCACCTCGGCCGCGCCGGCCGGAGCGGCCGCGGCGAGCGCGAGGAACAGCGCGAGCGGGATTGGCAGCAGTGAGTGGCGTCGCATCGGACCGGAAGCCTAGACGGCACGGCATACGCATCGGCCGCGGCCGTGGTTCACGGTTAGCATTGCCGCCCGCATGGGCTCGCCCGACGTCGTCGACACGCCCCAGGACGCCGCGGAGCTCGACCTCCCTCCGCTCGTGGTGCGGGAGCCGCTCGAGGCCTTCCTCGACCGGCATGGCATCGGCGAGGGGCGGCGCCTCGAGGCCGAGCGGATCGGCGAGGGGCACTCCAACTTCACCTTCCTGGTCCGCCGGGGAGACGCGCGGGTTGTCCTTCGCCGACCGCCGCGGCCGCCGCTGCCGCCGTCGGCGCACGACGTCCTGCGCGAGGCGCGCCTGCTTCGCGCCCTCGAGTCGACCGCGGTGCGGGTGCCGCGAGTGCTCGCCGTCGGCCACGACGAATCGGTGCTCGGCGTGCCCTTCTACGTAATGGAGGAGGTGCTGGGCTCGGTCGTGACGAGCGACGTGCCCGAGCGGCTCGACAACGAGGAGGGCCGCCGCCGCCTCTCGGAGGAGCTGGTCGACGCGCTCGCCGAGGTGCACGCCGTGGACTGGCGGGCCTGCGGGCTCGAGGGCTACGGCAAGCCGACCGGCTATCTGGAGCGCCAGGTGCGCCGCTTCACCGGCCTGTGGGACTACAACAAGACACGCGAGGTGCCGGTGGTCGAGGAGGTGCGCGACTGGCTCGCCGGCAACCTGCCCGAGTCGCCCGAGTCCACGATCGTGCACGGCGACTACCGGCTCGGCAACGTGATGGTCGCCGACGAACCGCCGGCCCGGCTGGTGGCGATCTTCGACTGGGAGCTCTCGACCATCGGCGATCCGCTCGCGGACGTGGGCTACCTCACGGTCACCTGGGCCGAGGCCGACGACCCGGTGGACAGCTCGTTCAGCAGCCTGTCGGCCGCCACGCGCCGGCCCGGCTTCATGACCCGTGAGGAGCTGACGGCGCGCTACGAGGAGCGCAGCGGGCGCTCGGTCTCGGCGCTCAACTGGTATCAGGCGCTCGCGATGTGGAAGGCCGCCGTGTTCATGGAGGGCAACTTCAAGCGCTACACGCTCGGGGCGTCCGACGACCCCTACCTGGCGCTGTTCGACGAGGGGGTGCCGGCGCTCGCCGAAAAGGCCCGCGAGGTGGCGCACTCGAGGTGAGGGGCCTGCTGGTCGACTACGGCGGCGTCCTCACCACCAACGTCTTCGACTCCTTCCGCGAGTTCTGCGTGGCCGAGGGCCTCGAGGGCGACGCGATCATGCGCGTCCTCCGCGAGGATCCGCGGGCGATCCGGCTGGTGCGCGCGCTCGAGACGGGCGAGCTGACCGAGGACGGCTTCGGGGACCGTTTCGGCGATCTGCTGGGGATCGACGATCGCGCCGGGCTGGTGGACCGCATGTTCGCGGGCATGCGGCCCGACGAGGAGATGCTCGCGGCCCTCCGTCGCGCCCGGGCGTCCGGCGTCCGGACCGGACTGATCTCCAACTCGATGGGCGTCGATCGCTACGACCGATCGGCCTTCCCGGACCTCTTCGACGGGGTCGTGATCTCGGGCGAGGTGGGGATGCACAAGCCCCAGGCCGAGATCTTCCTGCTGGGCGCCGAGCGCGCGGGGGTCGACCCGGGCGACTGCGTCTTCGTGGACGACCTGCGCCAGAACTGCGAGGGCGCCGAGGCGGTCGGGATGACCGCGGTCCTCCACCGCGGCGCCGAGCACACGGTGCCGGAGCTCGAGCGGCTGCTCGGCGTCGAGCTGCGCTGATGCTGCTCGTGCTGTGGGACATCGACGGGACGCTCGTACGGACCGCGGGCCATGGGCGCTTCGCGTTCGAGGAGGCCTTCCGCGCCGTGGTGGGCCGCGATCCCGAGCCCGTGGAGTTCGCCGGGCGCACGGACAGGCAGATCGCGCTCACGATGCTCTCGGGCGAGCACGACCACCTGCCGCGCGTGCTCGAGGAGCTGGCCGGGGCGCTCGAGCTTCGCAAGGAGGCGATGGCCGCCGAGGGCTACGCCTACCCCGGCGTCCCCGAGGTCCTCGAAGCTCTGCACGGCCGCGACGACGTGATCCAGTCGCTGCTCACAGGCAACATCCAGGCAAACGCGGTGATCAAGGTGAGCGCGTTCGGGCTCGAGCGCTGGCTGGACTTCGAGGTGGGCGCCTACGGCTCGGACCCGCACGACACGCGATCCGACCTCGTGGCGGTGGCCCGCGAGCGCGCGGCCGCCAAGTACGGGGAGCCGACCGGCGCGGTGCTGGTGGGCGACACCCCGCTCGACGTCCGCGCCGCTCAGGACGCCGGCGCGCGCGCCGTGGCGGTGGCCACCGGCTTCGCCGACCCGGAGGCGCTCCGCGCCTCTCGCCCCGACGCCTTCCTCGACGACCTGAGCGACACCGCCGCGGCGCTCGCCGCGATCACTGCCTCCACTTGACGCTGCAGCCCACGGGCTCGGTCTCCGGCCGCGCCGGGTCATCGCCGGACAGCACCGCGTCGAGCGCCTCGCGCAGCCAGGCCGCTCGTTGGCTCTCGTCGCGGTGGTCCGCGTCCGGCGCGCCGCGATAGCGCAGCACGCCCTCGGCATCGAGCACGAACACGTCGGGCGTGGTCTGCGCGCCGTAGGCGCGGGCCACCTCCTGCGACTCGTCGTGCAGGTACGGATACGGCCAGCCGCCGTCCGCCTCCACGCGCTCCCGCATCGCGTCGAACGAGTCGCGCGGATAGCGCTCGGCGTCGTTCGGGTTCACGGCGAGGAAGCCGGCCCGGCCCTCGTAGTCGCGCGCCACCTGCGTCAGGCGGTCGTGCCAGGCCAGCGCATAGGGGCAGTGGTTGCAGGTGAACACCACCACCGTGACTCCGTCTGGGCCGTGCTCGCTGCCGTCCGTGGCGGGCAGGCTGAACTTCATGGCCTCATCGCCGATCTGCATGGCGCCTCCTTATGGCTTCGCGTAGGTCATCGGGGTCGGGCGTGGGTGAGGGCCGGCCGTCACGCCGCCGGTACACGCGGCAGGTGAGCGAGTACGGCTCGGCGTCCGGGCACGGGAAGATGTCCTCTCCGTCGATCCTGATCGTGGGAGAGCCGGGGAAGCGCTCGGCGCGCGCCTGCTCGTCGGAGACCACCTCGACCGTCTCGACCTCGGTGTCGACCCCCTCCTCCGTCAGGCTCCTGTGGAGGTCCGCCAGGGTCTCCGGGTGGGACGGACAGCCCTCCCACCACAGCAGCTCAACCCTCATGGACCTCCACGCGCTCGATCACGGCGTCCTGCTTCGGTCGGTCCTGCGCGCCGGTCTCGGCCCCCTCGATCGAGTCGACCGCCTCCATCCCCGCGCGCACCTCGCCGAAGACGGTGTGCTTGCCGTCGAGCCACGGGGCCGCGTCGGTGGTGACGATGAAGAACTGGCTGCCGTTCGTGTTCGGCCCGCGGTTCGCCATCGCGAGCGCGCCGCGCACGACCTTGTGCTCGTTGATCTCGTCATCGAACTCGTAGCCCGGGCCGCCGGTGCCGGTGCCCTGCGGGCAGCCGCCCTGGATCATGAAGTCCTTGATCACCCGGTGGAAGACCAGCCCGTCGTAGTAGCCGTCCCGCGACAGCTTCACGAAGTTCTCCACGGTCTTCGGGGCCTCGCCGTCGAAGAGCTCCAGCTCGATCGGCCCGTGGTTGGTGTGCATGGTCGCCTGGCTCATCGCCTCGTGATCTCCTCCACCCGGAGCTCGGCACCCCGGACTCGCTTGCCGTTCACCTTGTCCACCACCTCGCCGGCGCGCTGAGCGGGCACCTCCACGAAGGAGAAGCGCTCGAGCACGCGCACGTGGCGGACGTCGTCGTTCTCGAGATGTGTGTGATCGACCACCGCGCCGACCACGTCGGCCGGCTCGATCCCGTGCTCGCGCCCGGCGCCCAGCACCAGCTTCACGTAGGGCACGCCGTCGCGGCTGTGCGGCTTCGTGTGGCGCGGACGGCGCGTCTCGCGCTCCCGGCGCGTACGGCGCTCGCGCGGCTTTGGGCCGTCGGGCGACCACTCCTCGATCTCCGTGTTGGCATGGCGCTCGATCGCCTGAAGCTCGCGCCTTTGCCGCGGCGTTATCAGGGTGATCGCGCGCCCGCTCTCCCCGGCCCGGCCCGTGCGACCGATGCGGTGGACATAGACGTCGGGCGAGTTGGGGATGTCGTAGTTCACGACGTGGCTCACGCCGGTGATGTCGAGCCCGCGCGCCGCCACGTCGGTGGCCACCAGCAGCCGCTCGCGGCCGCCCTTGAAGGCGAGCATGACCCCGTCGCGCTGGCCCTGGGGCATGTCGCCGTGGAGCGCCTTGACGCGTACGCCGGCGTCGCCGAGCCGGCGCGCCAGGCGGTCCACACCGATCTTGGTGCGCGCGAACACGATGGCCTGCTCCGGACGCTCATCGGTGAGCACGCGCACGAGCGCGTCGGGCTTCTCCCCATCGCGCACCTCGACGTAGTAGTGGTCGACCGTGTCGATCGTCAGCGTGGCGGCCCGCACCTGGATCTCCACCGGATCGTGCATGAACTGCTCGGCCAGGCGACGGATCTCCGGCGGCACGGTCGCGCTGAACAGCGCGGTCTGGCGCCCCATCGGGGCGCGCCGGAGGATCGCCTCCACGTCCTCGAGGAAGCCCAGGTCGAGCATCTCGTCGGCCTCGTCGAGCACCACGTAGCGGGCCTCGTCGAGGAAGAGGTGGTGGCGGTCGATCATGTCCATCACCCGGCCGACCGTGCCGACGGCCACCTGGCTCTCCTTCAGGCGGGCCGCCTGGTCGCGGATGGGCGCGCCGCCGAACACGGCCACCACCTCGACGCCCTTCCGCTCGCCATACGCGCGCAGCGCCTGGGTGACCTGGATGCACAGCTCGCGCGTGGGGGTGAGCACCAGCGCCTGGACCTCAGCGGCCTCGGGGTCGACGTACTCCACCATCGGCAGGCCGAACGCAGCCGTCTTGCCGGTGCCGGTCTGGGCCTGGCCGATCACGTCGCGGCCCTCGAGCAGCGGCGGAATGGCCTGTTCCTGGATCGGCGTGGGGCGCTCGTAGCCGAGGTGGGCGAGCGCGCCCAGCGTGGACTCGGACAGGCCGAGGTCGGCGAACGTCGTCATCGGCGGTCGAGGTTACCCACCGCAGGGGGTTTGCCCGCCGGGCGACTAGCTCCGAGCGCGCTGCGGGAGCCGCCGGCCGGGTCGGCGCCCCCGGCGAACGACAGCAATAAGGGGTGCGCCGGCGAGGGTAGGCAAGTTTGTTGCCTCTAGGTCAACAACTTGCCGACCCTCGGCTGATGGGGCCCGCTCGCCTCGCCGCGGACCCATCCTTCATTGCTGCCGTTCAAGCCACGCTCGACCCGGCCGCAAGCGCCTCGACCCCACCAACAAACCGTCCGCACAACCTTTAGCGCCGAACCTCCGGGAGCGTCTACTACCGCGACGGGTCCAGCAGCAGCTTTCCGCTGGTGCGCCGGCCCTGCAGGTCCTCGTGCGCGCGGCGCACGTCCGACAGGGCGTACGTCTCGCCGATCTGCGGCTTGAGCTCGCCGCGCGCGGTCCGCTCGAACAGGTCGGCGAGCGGCTCCTCGATCATGTCGCGGCGGCCCAGGCAGTGCATCAGCCAGAAGCCGACGACCGCGCGGCTCTTTCGCATCAGGCGGCCCGTCTCCACCGTGTTCTGCTCCCGGCTCGCGATCCCGTAGGCCACGATCCGGCCGAAGGGCGCAAGGGCCTCGGCGGCGGCGTCGAACACGCGCCCGCCGGACATCTCGAGGACCACGTCCACCTGGTTCCCCTCGTTGGCCTCGATCAGGGCGCCCTTCAGGTCCTCGACCGCCGGGTCGACGGCGGCGTCGGCGCCGAGCGACCGGGCCAGCTCCCGCTTCTCCTCGGTCGATGCGGTCGCGATGACGCGCCCGGCCCCGAACGGATGGCCGAGCTGGACCGCCAGCGACCCCACGCCCCCGGCCCCGGACACCACGACGACCGACTCGCCCTCGGCGAGCTTCGCCGACGTCCGGTAGAGATGCCACGCGGTAAGGCCCTGGATCAGGAGGGCGAGCGCCTCGCCGTCGTCCACCCCGTCCGGGATCGGGAACACGGCGGCCTCGTGCGCCACCGCGTACTCGGCGTAGCCGCCGCTCGGGATCATCGCGACCACTCGCCGCCCGTCCCCGGTCCTCCCCGCCACCTCGCCGCCCAGCACGAGCGGGGTCTCGAAACGTGCCAGGTAGGAGTTCTCGCGCTGGTGCGTGTCGGCGAAGTTCATCCCCGCTCGGGACACCTCGATCAGCACCTGACCGTCGCCCGGCTCGGGCTTCGGCAGATCCACGACCTGAAGGACGTCGGGGCCGCCGAACTCTTCGATCTGAACCGCCCTCACGCTGGGCGGAGGCTATCGTCCGCGCCCGCATGACTCTGGTTGTGGTCGGATCGATCGCGTTCGATGCGATCAAGTCGCCGTTCGGCGAGCGGGAGCGTGCGCTCGGCGGCTCCGCCGTGCACTTCTCGCTCGCGGCCAGCTATTTCACCGACGTCCGCGTGGTCGGTCCCGTGGGCGACGACTTCGGCGAGGCGGAGTACGAGGTGCTCCACTCCCACGGCGTGAACACCGACGACGTCGAGCACGTGCGGGGCGGCAAGACCTTCTTCTGGGCCGGCGAGTACGAGTGGAACGTGAGCGTCCGCCACACGCTCGACACCCAGCTGAACGTGTTCGGCGACTTCCAGCCCAAGCTGTCCGACCCCTCCAAGGCGGCCGACACGCTCTTCCTCGCCAACATCCAGCCCGACCTCCAGCGCGAGGTGCGCGAGGAGTGCCGCGCCGCGAGGCTCGCCGCGCTCGACTCGATGAACTTCTGGATCGAGAACACGCGCGACTCCCTCCTCCAGACGATCTCGAAGGTCGACATGCTGCTGATGAACGACGAGGAGGTGCGCCAGCTGACCGAGCAGCCCACCCTGCTGAAGGGCGTGCGTCAGCTGATGGAGCTGGGCCCGCGGGTGGTGGTCGCCAAGCAGGGCGAATACGGCTCCGCCCTGTTCACCGCCGAGGACGACGGCTTCTTCGCCCTGCCGGCGTTCCCGCTCGAGACCGTGCTCGACCCGACCGGCGCGGGCGACTCCTTCGCGGGGGGCCTGCTCGGCTACGTCGACGCGCAGGGCGACGCCACGGACGCCGCCACACTGCGCCGGGCGATGACATACGGCTCGGCCGTCGCGTCGTACTGGGTCGAGGAGTTCGGCTGCGAGCGCGCCGCGAGCCTGACCCGCGAGGAGATCGACGAGCGCTACGAGGCGTTCCGCCGCATGACGACGATCGAGGGCGTCGCCGCCGGCTGACGAAGCGGCTTCGTCCCCGGCCCGGAGGAGTGGACGGCCCACCTGGCGGGTACAGATAACCGAGCAAGCGTCACGGTGGTCGAGGCGCGCGGCTTCAAACCGAGGGATGAGGGTGACGCCACGGACGAGCGTTCACCCTCCTTCCCAACCCGTGGCTGCCTCGACCGGTGCGATCCGGGTACCATCGACCAAGGATGTCCGGCTTCTGGGCAGTCTTCTGGTTGATGATCATCCTGAAGATCCCGATCGCCGCCCTGTTCGCGATCATCTGGTGGGCCCTGCGCGAGCCGCCGGTTCCCGAAGCGGATCGCGAGGACGGCGACGGCGGGAGCCGACGCGACCCGCATCCGCGCATCCGGCCGCCGCAGCCGCCGCGGCGCGGCCCGCATGCCGATCCCGTACCGCCGGCCCCGGGCCGCGTGCGCGCCCGGCACCGCGCGCCGCGAGTGCCGCACCGTCAGCGGTCGGCGCGCGGGTAGCCGCCTTTTACCTCCGGCTGAACCCCTTGTGGCATTGCTAGGGTGCCGCGCGTGAACGCCTTCCACGTGTGCGGGGCGCTGTTCGCGATCTGGGCGCTCGTCGTCTCGTTCCTCGGCATCACCCGCGAGAGCTTCCCGTCCACCGACGGCGCGGCACGCCTGGTGGGGCTCATCTCGATCGTCCTCTGCGTGGCGGCGATCGGCACCGCGATCTATACCTCCGCCACCGAGGAGGAAGAGGAGGGCGGCGAGGAAGCGAGCCTCGCCCGCGGGGTCTGAGCGTGGCCATCGACGACGGCCACGCGATCCACTACACCGCCGTGCAGCGCGGCACCCCCGTCTTCGGCTCCGACGAGCAGGTGGTCGGCAAGGTGGTGGAGGTGCTCGACAACTACCGCGAGCACATCATGGACGGGGTCGTCTTCGAGACACCCGACGGCGTACGCCGGTTCGTGGACGCACCCGAGGTGGCGCGCACGGCCGAGCTCGGCGTGACGCTCACGATCCCCGCCGCCGAGGCCGCCGTGCTCGGCCCGCCCGAGTCCGGGGGCGCCATGGGCGGCACCGTGAAGCGCCTGTTCGGCGGGTTCCGGCGGCGCTGAGCGCACGCGCCGCTCGGGCCACGGCCGCGGTCTCGGCCCGCGGCGCTCCGATCCTGCCGGGGTCGTGGCCGCACGTGCGATTTCCCACGGGCTCCGCGTGTGTGCCGTAGATTCCGCCCATGCTCAAGCTGCCGGAGGGCATCACCGCGCTCCTGTTCGACCTCGACGGCGTCGTCACCCAGACCGCCAAGCTCCACTCCGCGGCCTGGAAGGAGATGTTCGACGCCTTCCTGCGCGAGCGCGCCGAGCAGACCGGCGAGCCCTTCGAGGAGTTCACACCGAGCGACTACGACCGCTACGTCGACGGCCGCCCGCGCCTCGACGGGGTTCGCACCTTCCTCGCCGCACGCGGCATCGAGCAGGACGACGAGCTGGTCAGCCGCCTCGGCGACCGCAAGAACGAGCTGGTGCTCAAGCTGATCCGCGAGCGCGGTGTCGACGTGTACGACAGCTCGATCGACCTGATCAAGGAGGCGCAGCGAGAGGGGTTGCGGCGCGCCGTCGTCTCATCCAGCGCGAACACCCGCGAGGTGCTCAAGTCCGTCGGCATCGAGGAACTCTTCGAGGCGGTGGTGGATGGCCTGGTCGCGCGGAGCGAGGGGCTGCCCGGCAAGCCCGCGCCCGACACCTTCCTCGCCGGCGCGCGCGCCCTCGGCGCGGAGCCGACCCAGGCGGCGGTGTTCGAGGACGCCCTCGCCGGCGTGGAGGCGGGCCGGGCCGGCGGCTTCGGCTGGGTGGTTGGCGTCAACCGGACCGGGCAGAGAGAGGCGCTGGCCGAACACGGCGCGGACATCGTGGTGGACGACCTGAGCGAGCTGATCGAGCGGTGAGCGACGAGCTGTACGACGTCGAGCCCTGGGCCGTCCGCGAGCGGGAGCTGCGGCTCGACCACCTCGGCCAGAGCGAGTCCGTGTTCGCCCTGTCGAACGGCCACATCGGACTGCGCGGCAACCTCGACGAGGGCGAGCCCGTCGACACCCCGGGCACGTACCTGAACGCGTTCTACGAGGTGCGCCCGCTGCCGTACGCCGAGACCGCCTACGGCCTGCCCGACGCGGGCCAGACCATCGTGAACGTCACCAATGGCAAGGTGATCCGGCTGCTCGTGGACGACGAGCCGTTCGACATCCGCTACGGCGATCTGGTCCGCCACGAGCGCGTCCTCGACCTGCGCGACGGCATGTTGAACCGCGAGGTCGACTGGCGCTCGCCGACCGGCCGCCAGATCGTGGTGCGCTCGACGCGGCTCGTGTCGTTCGTCCATCGCTCGGTGGCGGCGATCGAGTATCAGGTCGCGCCTGTGCGCGACACCACTCGGGTCGTGGTCCAGTCCGAGCTCGTGACCAACGAGCCCGTGCCCGCGCAGGCCGACGACCCGCGCGCCGCCGCCGCGCTCCAGCGGCCCCTCGAGTGCGAGCAGCACGGATACCACGAGTTGCGGGCGGGGATGGTGCACGTGACCAAGGTCAGCGGCCTCCGGATGGCGGCGGGCATGGACCATGCCGTCGAGGGCCCCGAGGGCACCACGACCGCCACGGAGAGCGAGCCGGACCTGGCGCGCGTGACCATCACGACCGAGCTCGAGCCGGGTCAGGTGCTCCGCGTGGTCAAGTTCCTCGCCTACGGATGGTCGAGCCAGCGCTCCCGGCCCTCGCTGCGCGACCAGGTGGACGCCGCCCTGGCGTCCGCCAAGCGGGTTGGCTGGAGGGACCTGTGCAAGGCCCAGCGCGGCTACCTCGACGACTTCTGGAGCCGCGCTGACGTTGAGCTCGAGGGCGACGCCGCCCTGCAGCAGGCGCTGCGGGTGGCGCTCTTCCACACGCTCCAGGCGGGCGCCCGGGCCGAGCGGCGCGCCATCGGCGCGAAGGGCCTCACCGGCACGGGATACGACGGGCACTCGTTCTGGGACATGGAGACGTTCGTCCTGCCGGCCCTCACGTACACGGCGTCCGAGGCCGCCGCCGACGCGCTGCGCTGGCGGCAGTCGGTGCTGGACCTCGCCAAGGAGCGAGCGCGGGTGATCCACCGGGCCGGGGCGGCGTTCCCGTGGCGCACGATCCGTGGCCAGGAGTGCTCCGGCTACTGGCCGGCCGGCACGGCGGCCTTCCACGTCAGCGCGGCGGTGGCAGACGCCGCGCGCCGCTACGCGTGGGCAACCGGCGACGCGGACTTCGAGCGCGATGTGGGCCTCGAACTGCTGGTGGAGACCGCGCGGCTGTGGCGCTCGCTCGGCCACCACGACGCGCACGGGGCGTTCCGCATCGACGGCGTCACCGGCCCGGACGAGTACACCGCGATCACCGACAACAACGTCTACACCAACCTCATGGCCGCCCGGAACCTGCTCGAGGCGGCGGAGGTGTGCGCGCGCAACCCCGACAAGGCCGCCGAGCTGGGCGTGCACGAGGAGGAGATGGCGAGCTGGCGCGACGCCGCGGCGCGGATGACCGTGCCCTACGACGAGGAGCTCGGGGTCCATCCGCAGTGCGAGGGGTTCACGCATCGCCGGCACTGGGACTTCGAGGGCACCCGGCCGGACCAGTACCCCCTGCTGCTTCACTTCCCCTACTACGAGCTGTACCGCTCGCAGGTCGTCAAGCAGGCCGACCTCGTGCTGGCGCTCTACCTGTGCGGCGACCGCTTCGAGGACGAGCAGAAGGCGCGCGACTTCAACTACTACGAGGCGATCACGGTGCGCGACTCGTCGCTCTCGGCCTCGACGCAGGCGATCGTGGCGGCCGAGGTGGGGCATCTGGAGCTGGCCTACGACTACTTCGGGGAGGCGGCCCTGATCGATCTGCGCGACCTCGCGGAGAACACGCGCGACGGCATGCACATCGCCTCGCTCGGCGCCACCTGGCTGGTCGCCGTGGCCGGCTTTGGTGGGATGCGCGACCACGACGAGAAGCTCTCATTCGCGCCCCGGCTGCCGTCTCGGCTCACGCGGCTCGCCTTCCGCGTCGCCTTCCGCGGCCAGTGCGTGCGCGTGGAGGTCGGCCAGAGCGAGGCGCGCTACGAGCTGCTCGGGCAGGGGGAGACGCTCGAGCTCCTCCACCACGGCAAGCCGTTCGAGCTCGAGCCCGGCCACCCGCAGAAGCACCCCGTGCCCCGCGCGCCGAACCGCCCGCCGCCGAAGCAGCCGGCGGGGTGTGAGCCCAGTCGGCGCGGGGCGCATGACTAGGGCGCTCCTCGCTGCTCGCCTTCCGTCACAATCCGGGTAACGAGAGCCGAGTACGACGAGGAGAGCTGATGGCCGAGGAACGGAGAGAGCGGGAGGACGGCGGAGGCGTGGCCACCGCGCAGGACACGCTGAGCGTGACCGACAACCGCACCGGCGAGAGCTACGAGGTCGAGATCTCGGACGGCACGGTGAAGGCGATGGACTTCCGCCAGATCAAGGTGTCGGAGGACGACTTCGGCCTCATGACCTACGACCCGGCGTTCACGAACACGGCCTCGTGCCGCAGCTCGGTCTGCTTCATCGACGGCGAGGCGGGGGTCCTCGAGTACCGCGGGTACCCGATCGACCAGCTCTGCGAGCGGTCGACCTATCTCGAGGTCGCCTATCTGCTCATCTACGGCGAGCTGCCCACCCAGGAGCAGCTCGACGAGTGGGTGTTCGAGATCACCCACCACACCTTCGTCCACGAGAACATCAAGAAGTTCGTCGAGGGCTTCCGCTACGACGCCCACCCGATGGGGATGCTGCTGGCCACCGTCGGGGCGCTCTCCACCTTCTACCCGGACGCCAAGAACATCGACGACGAGCTCGAGCGGCACATGGCGGCCGTGCGCCTCATCGCGAAGATCCCGACGCTGGCGGCGTTCGCGTACCGCCACAACCTCGGGCTGCCCTACGTCTATCCCGACAACGACCTCACCTATCCGGGCAACTTCCTCTCGATGATGTTCAAGATGACCGAGGCCAAGTACGAGCCCGATCCGCGGCTCGAGCGGGCGCTCGACGTGCTCTGGATCCTGCACGCCGACCACGAGCAGAACTGCTCCACCAACGCCGTGCGCGGAGTGGGCTCCTCCGAGGTGGATCCCTACTCGGCCGTGGCGGCCGGCGTGGCCGCTCTCTACGGGCCGCTGCACGGCGGCGCCAACGAGGCGGTGCTGCGCATGCTCGAGCGGATCGAGACCACGGACAACATCCCGGCCTTCCTCGAGGGCGTGAAGAAGCGCGACGAGAAGCTGATGGGCTTCGGTCACCGGGTCTACAAGAACTACGACCCGCGCGCCCGGATCATCAAGGAGCACGTGGACGCGGTGTTCGAGGTGACCGGCCGTAACCCGAAGCTCGACATCGCCGTCGAGCTCGAGAAGCGGGCGCTGGACGACGACTTCTTCGTCGACCGCAAGCTGTACCCGAACGTCGACTTCTACTCGGGCCTGATCTACGAGGCCCTCAACCTGCCGCCCGACATGTTCACGGTGATGTTCGCCATCCCGCGGACGTCCGGCTGGGTCGCGCAGTGGCGCGAGATGCAGGAGGACTCGGAGACCAAGATCGCGCGCCCGCGCCAGATCTACACGGGGGAGCGCGAGCGCGACTACGCCCCGATCGGCGAGCGCGAGCAGCTCACGAACAAGCCGACGGCGGAAACGAACCTGATCGATCCCGCAAAAAGCTGAGCCCAAGGTGAGTTGGTCCTTCGAGATCTGACCCCACTTTGTGGGGTCCGTTACGAAAGGACCACATGCACTCTTTCAGTAAGCGGGTCGCGTCGGTGGCTGCCGTCACGGCCCTTACAGCCGCTGCCGTCCCGGCAGCACACGCCGCGACGGTGAGGACCGTCGCCACCGGGCTCGACAACCCGCGGAGCGTCGCCGTCGGCCCGGACGGCGCCGCGTACGTGGCCAACGCGGGCCGCGGCGGTCGTCAGTGCCGGGGCAGGGGCGAGGACGCGATGTGCCTCGGCACCACCGGCCGGATCGTGCGCGTGGCTCCCGACGGCAAGAAGAGCACGGTCGCGCGCGGCATGCCCTCGCTGGCGGGCAGGGGCGGCCCGTTCGCCGCGGGTCTCCACGGCGTCTCGGTGGCGCCCGACGGCACGGTCTTCGGCGTGACCGGGTCCGCCATGCCCAGCGACCTCAAGGGACTTCCGCGCTCGGTGAAGAGCAAGGTCGGCCGCGTGTTCCGCGCGGGCGGCGGCGCCTTCTCGCCGGTCGCACGCGTCGACCGGCTCGAGCACAGGCGCAACCTCGACAACGTCAAGGGCGACCGCAACTCGAACCCGTACGCGGTGCTGGCCCTGTCCGCCAACCACCAGATCGTGGTCGACGCCGGCGCCAACGCGGTGCTCGAGGTGCGCGATGGCAACGTCGAGCTGCTCGCCCTGATCCCGAACCGGCGGAACGGCCGCAGGCAGTCGGTGCCGAGCTCGATCGCGCTCGGACCGGACGGCGCCTACTACGTCGGCGAGCTCGCCGAGTCGTCGGGCAGGGGCAAGGCCCGGGTGTGGCGCGTCCCGGCCGAGGGCGGCACCGCGACGGTGTACCGCTCCGGGTTCACGACGATCTCCGGAGTGGCCTTCGGGCCTGACGGCAGCCTGTTCGTGACGGAGATGTTCGTGAACCGGAGGTTCGGTGGCCGCGTGGTGCGCGTCGCGCCGGACGGCGGCCGCTCGGTGGTCGCCGGCGTGAAGAAGCTGACGGCGCCCACTGGCGCGGCGGTCGACTCGGCCGGCGCGGTCTACGTGTCGAACTTCAGCGTCCTTCCGCGTAGGACGCCGAGGAACAGCGAGTTCCGGGGAGCGGGCGGCACACTCGTCAGGATCACCCCTTAAGGGGACACAGGGGTCAGACCCTCCCCCCGGGGGAGGGGTCTGACCCCTTTAGGAGGGTTGAGGGAGGTTGAGGGTTTCCAGGGCCTCAGCGGGCCTCGGTCGCCAGCGCCGTCTGGTCCTCCACGCCCGTGACCGGCCCGGCGATGCCGCCGGTCCGCTTGCGCTCGCGGATCTCAAGCCGGCGAGACGCCTGCGAGAGCGCGAAGTTCGTGACCACGAAAAGCGCGCCGATGAAGAGGAAAACCTGCAGCAGCGGCGCCTCCACGGCGGCGCCGGTGAATACCCCGAACCCGCTCGACAGGATGCGGCCGTGCCGCATCACCTCCTGGATCGCGATGATGCTGACCAGCGTGGTGTCCTTGTTGAGCGTGATCAGCTGCGACACCGTGGCCGGCACCATCCTGCGCAGCCCCTGCGGCAGGATCACGTACCGGAGCTGCTGACGGTAGGTCAGGCCGAGCGACGCCGCCGCCTCGCCCTGGCCGCGGTCGAGCGACAGGATCCCGGCGCGCATGATCTCGGCGATGACCGCCGAGTTGTAGAGGATCAGCGCCAGCACCCCGGCGAACACGCGCCCCGACTGGAGCGCCTCCGGAAGGAACCCCGGCGCGTTGTCCTCCCAGAACTGGTTCCACGACGGCGGGCTCGCCAGGAACAGGTAGAGGATGATGAAGAGCACAGGCAGGTTGCGCCACACGTCCACCCAGATGCCCGCCGCGAAGCTCAGAGGCCGCAGCGGGGCGAGGCGCGCCAGCGCGAGCAGCAACCCGAACGGCAGCGCGAAGATCATCGCTATGACGGCGATCTGGAGGTTCACCAGGAAGCCCTCGAGCAGGTAGCGCAGGTTGTTGCCGGTAGTCAGCCACTCCCAGTTCTCCGGATTGAACACGTAATCCATGGCTCACCGGTGGATCGCGTAGCGAGCCTCGAGCCGCCGCACGGCCACGGTCGCCAGCAGGGTCAGGATCAGAAAACCCACTCCCGCCCAGAAGAAGACCTCGGTGGTCGCGAACGTGCGCGAGTTGATGAGCCGCGCCTGATAAAGCAGATCAGGGAGCGCCAGCAGCGAGGGGCCGACGACCGCGGAGTTCTTGATCATCGCGATCGTGAGGCTGCCCAGGTGCGGGATCACCGTCCGGGCGGCCTGCGGCAGGATGACGTAGCGCATGGTGCGGGGGTAGTCGAGGCCGAGCGATAGGGAGGCTTCGATCTGTCCCCTTTCGACCGCGAACACGCCCGAGCGGAGCGCCTCCGCGACGTATGCCGACGTATAGAGGCCGAGGCTCGCCGTGCCCGCTACCCAGGCGCTGACGTCCAGGCCCGCGCGGCGCAGCCCGGCGAACGAGATGAAGAGCAGCACTAGGAGCGGCGTGTCGCGGAACACCTCCACGAACACGCCGCCCACCCAGTTCAGCGGCTTCAGCGGGGCGATCCGCAGCGCCGCGACGATGGTGCCCACGACCATCGCGATCACGAAGGAGATCGCGACGATGCGGACGGTGACCCAGAATCCCGAGACGAACTCGGGGAAGTGGTCCGTGAGGACCTGCCAAAGCTCTGTCACCAGACCACTAGCCCAGCGCGAGCGCCTCCTGAAGCGTCATGTCAGGCGGCTGCTGGTCCTGAGGGACGTACTGGCCGACCCACTCCTGGTAGATGTCCTCCCAGCGGCCGTCCTCCTGCGCCGCCTCGAGGGTGTCGCTGACGAAGCGCTGGAACTCCTTGTCGCCCTCCTTGATCCCGGCGCCATACGGCTCGACCGTGAGCTCGTCGCCGACCATCTTCAGCGTGTCGTCCTGGATGATCATCCCGGTGAGGATCACGTCGTCGGTCGATATCGCGTCGATCGCGCCGTTCTGAAGCAGCTCCAGGCACTCGGAGTAGGTGTCCACGAGCTGCAGGTCGGCCTCCGGGGCCTCCTCGCGGATCGTCTCCTCATAGGTCGAGCCGAGCGCCGTGCAGACGCGCTTGCCCGCCAGGTCCTCGATGCCGCGGATGTCCGAGTCCTGAGGCACCAGGATGCGCCCGCGGGCGATGTAGTAGGGCTCTGAGAACTCGATCTCCAGATCCCGTTCCTGGTTGATCGTCATCGTCGACAGGATCAGGTCGACGGTGCCCCGCTGCAGGAACGGAATGCGGTTGTCGGAGATCGCCTCCACGAACTTCGGCTCCACGCCGAGCTCCTCGGCGACGATCCGGCCCATCTCCACGTCGAAGCCCTCGACCTCGCCTGTCTGGGGGTTCTCGAAGCCGAACGGCGGCACGTCGTACTTGACGCCGATCGTGATCTCGCCGCGCTCCTGGATCTTGCCCATCGTCGTGTCGGCGGGGAACTGCTTGACGTCGGCCGCCTGGTCGCCACCGCCTCCGTTTCCGCCACCGTCGTCATCGTCGTCGTCACCGCAGGCAGCCACGGCCAGCGCAGCCACCGCGAGTGCCAAAGCCAGGAGCGTCCGCCACAGCCTTGTGCTCATCCGAAACCCCTCCTCAGTGGTGGATGATCTTGTCCACAAATTCCTTTGCCCTGGGGCTCCGCGCCGCCGAGAAGAACTCGTCGGGCGGCCCCTCCTCCACGATCTCGCCGGCGTCGATGAAGACGATCCGGTCGCAGACCTCGCGCGCGAACCCCATTTCGTGGGTCACGACGAGCATGGTCATGCCCTCCCGAGCCAGGTTGCGCATCACGTCCAGGACCTCGCGGATCATCTCCGGGTCGAGCGCCGACGTCGGCTCGTCGAACAGCATCAGCTTCGGCTCCATGGCGAGCGCGCGGGCGATCGCCACCCTCTGCTGCTGGCCGCCTGACAGGTCGGCCGGGTACTCGTCCGCCTTCTCGGGGATGCCGACCCGCTCGAGCAGCTCGCGCGCCCGGGCTTCGGCCTCCTCGCGACTCACTCCCTTCGCCTTGACCGGCCCGAGGACGATGTTGTCCAGCGCGGTCATGTGCGGGAACAGGTTGAACTGCTGGAAGACCACCCCGATGTTCGCGCGCAAGCGGCTGAGCGCCTTGCCCGAGTAGTCCACCGGCGTCCCGTCAAAGCGGACCTCGCCCGAATCGACCGGCTCCAGGCCGTTGACGCAGCGCAACATGGTCGACTTGCCGGAACCGGAGGGGCCCGCGATCACGATGGCGGAGCCACGCTCGACGGTCAGGTTCACGCCGTCGAGTACGAGGTTGTCGCCGAAGCTCTTCTTCACCTGGTCCAGCTCGACCAGATAGCGCCCGTCGTCCCCCATTCGCTGGGGTTCTCCCCGCCGCGGGCGTATGAGAAACGGACTACATCAGATCCTAAAGACGGGCACGAGCCGCTTCTCGTGCTCGGCGTCGATCTCGGCCACCACCTCGATGTGCTCCTCGATGCCCGAGCCGCGCAGCTTGGTCGCCAGCAGCTCGTCGACCTGGAACAGCCCGCTCGAGTTGTTCATCTCGATCTCGATCCGCACCGCGCGCTCGTCGCCGGGCTCGATCGAGACCCCGTCGATGGCCGCCGCCGAGATCGAGTGGATGTTCGGCCGGCGGGTCTCGAACGGTATGCGGGAGCGGCCGCTCGCCATGTCGAGCGCGTCGGCTACGCGCACGATGCCGGCCTCCACGGTGATCGGCTCGCCGCCCCGGCGCCGGTGCCCGATAACCGCGTGCAGCGCCTCGGAGACCACCACCGTCAGCTCAGGCTCGTCGTAGGACGACTCGAGCATCTGCGGCAGGCGGTCGGCGGCGAGGAAGAGCGAGTACTGCTCGTGGTCGGTGCGGTGGATCGACATCCCGGTGTCGTGGAACAGGCACGCGGCCGCGAGGACAACCTCGGCGTCGCGAGGGCTCATCCCGTGCTGGGACACCATCGCCGGCTCCACGCCGGCGCGAACCAGCAGGCGGAACAGGCGCAGCGCGATGTTCACCACGATCTGGATGTGCACCCAGGAGTGGTCCGACATGTCGCGCCGGTCGGCGTTCACCTGCTGCATGTACCACCAGGCCTGCAGGCGGCGGTCGGCGTTAGCGGCGGCCAGCAGCGCCTCGAGCCGCCGATTGCCCCGCGTGGGCACGCGGATCTCGGTCGTCGGAACGTCCACGGCGGGTACCCTACGACCCTGATGACCCGCGACCCCCTGGTAGACGGCCACGGCCGGGAGATCACCGATCTTCGCGTGTCGGTCACGGACCGCTGCAACTTCCGCTGCCAGTACTGCATGCCCGCCGAGGGGCTGCCGTGGCTCGAGCGCGAGGAGATCCTCAGCTTCGAGGAGATCGAGCGCCTCGTGCGGGTCATGGCCGGGATGGGCGTGACCGACCTGCGCCTCACCGGCGGCGAGCCGCTGGTGCGGCGCGAGTTCCCGCGACTGGTGGCGATGCTCGCCGCCGTGCCGGGAATCGAGGACCTCTCGCTCACCACCAACGCGTACCTGCTCGAGCGGCAGGCGGATGCCCTGGTGGAGGCCGGCATCACCCGGGTGAACGTGTCGATCGACTCGCTCCAGCGCGACCGCTTCTTCCAGATCACCCGCCGCGACTCGCTGCCCCAGGTGCTGCGTGGGCTCGAGGCGATCGCGCGGCACGAGCGGGTGCGGCCGATCAAGGTCAACGCGGTCGCCATGCGGGGCTTCACGGAGGAGGAGGCCCTCCCGTTCGCCGAGTTCGCGCGGACCACGAGCTTCCAGGTGCGCTTCATCGAGTTCATGCCGCTGGACGGCGATCACGCCTGGAGCCCGGACCAGGTCCTGACCGGCGACGAGCTGCGCGAGATCATCCACCGCGTCCACCCGCTCGAGGAGGCGCCGCGCGAGCCGCACGCCACGGCGCGGGTGTACCGGTTCGCCGACGGGCGGGGCGAGATCGGCTTCATCAACCCCGTCTCCGAGCCGTTCTGCGCGGACTGCAACCGGATCAGGCTGACCGCCGACGGCAGGCTGCGCACCTGCCTCTTCTCGCTCCACGAGACCGACCTGCGCGAGCCGCTGCGAAGCGGCGCGAGCGACGCCGAGGTCGAGGCGGTGATCCGCGACGCGGTGTGGCGCAAGGAGCTGAAGCACCGGGTCGGCGAGCCGGGCTTCCGCCAGCCGCCGCGGACGATGTCCGCGATCGGCGGCTAGATCTATCGATCTACGCCGCGCGCTCGCGCACCCAGTCCTGCCACATCTCGGAGACGGCCGGCACCTCCAGCAGCCGCGGCAGCGAGTCGCGGTCCTCGAGGAAGGCGTGGGCGAACGCGCCGATCGTCAGGTCGTGGCCGGGCCGCTCCACGATCTTCACGGCGTCGCCGGCCGCCAACTCGCCCTCCTCGGCGATGCGCAGGTAGGCGCCCGGCCGCCGAGCTGCGGCGAAGCGCTTCAGCATCCTCGGGTCGCCGAAGCGGGCGCCCAGCTTCCAGCAGGGAAAGCGCGGCTCGGACACCTCGAGCAGCACCGAGCCGATCCGCCAGCGCTCGCCGATCAGCGCGCCGGTCACGTCCACTCCGTGGAGCGTCAGGTTCTCGCCGAACACGCCGTGCGGCAGGTCCCGGCGAAGCTCGCGCTCCCACCAGTCGGTGTCCTCGCGCGCGTACGCGTAGAGCGCCTTGTCGGGCCCGCCGTGCACCGAGCGGTCTGCCTGCTCGTCGCCCTCCACGTTCACGCCGCGAACCGCCACGCGGCCCGCCACCGGCACCTTCCAGATCCCGGTCCGGACCATCTCGCCCCCACGCGGGATCTCGCGGATCTCCGCGACGTTGACGGAAAGTACGCTGCCGCTCATGCCGTACACGTTGACGATACGGCAAGGTTCCAAGGTGACCCGCGAGCGTTACACCGAGCTCGAGGCGGCGGTCGGCGCCGTGGAGGAGCGCGGCCGCGAGCTGGAGCGGGGAGCCGACGCGCGGGCGGTCGGCGGGTCCTTCATCCGCCGCATCGAGCCCGTTCACCAGGTGGTGGCTCGGCTCGAGCTGAGCGGGCCCGGCCGGCTGCGGGCGGGCGTGGACGTGCGCGGCGACGGCTCGAGCGAGGCGTTCACAGGGCGGGTCCGGCGCCGCCTCGTGGAGCAGCGCAAGGGCGAGGACGCGTACGGGGCACTGCGCCGCGCGCTGCGGCCGTGACCGCCTGGCGCGTCCCCCTCCCGCGCGGCGCCGAGCGCCCTTACCGGGTCTTCGTGAACGGCATCCCTCAGCGGGAGGGCGAGGACTACAAGGTCGTGGGCGGGGAGCTCCACTTCTCGCGGCCGCTCGAGAAGGAGAAGCTCGGCGTGGGCCGCTGGACGGCGATCTTCCTCGGCCTGTTCGGCTCATACGGGAAGGACGACCAGGTCGACGTGCAGTACCAGCTCGGCGGCCGCACCGCACACGCGACGGGGCTCGAGATAATCCCTCCTTCCCAACCTTGACATGATCGTGTTAAGGTTGCGCCATGCGCATAGCCGAGCTGCTGGGCCAGCGGCGCCCGGTCTTCTCCTTCGAGTTCTTTCCGCCCAAGTCCGACGAAGGCCATCGAACGCTCGCGGGCACGCTCGAGGTGCTGCGCGACGACGCGCCCGACTTCGTGTCGATGACGTACGGGGCCGGCGGAACCACGCGCAACAGCACGGTGGAGCTGACGAGATGGATCAAGCAGGACCTCGGCATCGAGGCGATGGCGCATCTCTCCTGCGTGGGCGAGCCGACCGAGCGGCTGGTGGAGATCCTCACCGAGATCGATGCCGCCGGCGTCGACAACGTGCTGGCGCTGCGCGGCGACCCGCCCCGCGGCGAGACCGAGTGGCGGCCCCACCCCGGCGGCCTCCACTACTCGGTCGAGCTGATCCGGCTGATCCGCGAGCGCTTCGACTTCTGCATCGGCGCCGCCTGCTTTCCGGAGATCCATCCGGACGCGCCCGACCGCGAGAGCGACCTGAGCTACGCGCGCGCGAAGCAGGATGCCGGCGCCGGCTTTCTGATCACACAGCTGTTCTTCGACAACGAGCTCTACTTCGGCTTCGTCGAGGAGGCGCGCGCGGCCGGGATCACGGTGCCGATCGTCCCCGGGATCATGCCGATCACCAACTACGGCCAGATCAAGCGCTTCACGGAGATGTGCGGCGCGTCGATCCCAGACGAGCTCGAGGGCGAGTTGAACGGGCGCGCCGACGACCCGGAAGCGGTTGCCGAGCTCGGGGTCGCCTATGCGACCCTCCAATGCTCCGATCTCCTGGCGCGAGGCGCGCCCGGGGTCCACTTCTACACGCTCAACCGCTCGCCCGCAACACGCGCCATCCTGGCGGCGCTGCGGGCGGCGCATCCCTGGACCCGGGCGACGGCGCGGGTCTGAGAGGCGATGACGTAGCTTCCGGGCGCCCGGCTCAGCCCGACAGGGCCCAGCGCTCCGGCTCTGAGTCGCCCACCCGCGCAGCTTCCCCGCGGCGCTCCAGATGGTTCAGATAGGTGAGGGTCTCCGAGAGGCCCCAGCTGACCATCATCGCCGGCGGCAGCTCCATCTCGATGACCTCCGGGACCAGGTCGAAGGGCGTGCGCGGAACGGCGGCGATGGCGCTGCGAATGCGATCGAGCTTCGCTTGAACGGCACGGCGGTTGGCCTCGGTCAGCGCCCGCGCGTCGCGTACGGGCCGGCCGTGTCCCGCGAGCACGAGCTTCACGTCGAGGCCGTCGACCAGGTCGAGACTACGCAGGAACTCCCCGGCGGGGTCGGGCGTATAGCCGTAGTCGTAGTAGAGCGAGACGCGGCCCAGCAGGTGATCGCCCGACAGCAGAAGCCCGCGTTCGGGCTGATGCAGCACCACGTGCGAGGGCGCGTGACCCGGTGTCTCGTGAACTCGCCAGGGTCCCAAGCCGGTGGCGACCTCGACGCCATCCGCGAGCTCGTGGTCCGGCAGCACGATGTCGGCGATGCCCCAGCCCCGGCCGCGCCGCGCGGACTCGTAGTCGGCGAGGGCGGCGGCCGGCACCCCGCTCTGGCGAGCCACCTCGAGACGGCGCTCGAAGTCGCGGTCCGGATCCCCCGCGGCCTTGGTCATGTGCTCGTGGTTCGGGTGCATCCAGAGATCGCAGCCGGAGCGCTCGATGATCGGCCCCGCGAGCCCGTAGTGGTCCGAGTGCGCGTGGGTGCACACGAGCAGGCGCACGCGCTCGAGCCGGAGGCCCGCCTGGTGGAGCGCCCGCTCGAGCTGGAGCATCGCGCCCGGCTCATGAAGGCCCGTGTCCACCAGCACCACGCCGTCCACCGCCGCGATCGCGAAGGCGTTCACGTGCGGCACGCCCGGCCAGGGCAAGGGGAGGCGCAGGCGCCAGAGGCCGGGCAGCACGCGCTCCGCGCGCGACAGCTCGCGTCTCCTCGCGGTCATGGGTCGATCAGGACCCCGGGATTGAGTATCCCCGCGGGGTCGACCGCGGCCTTGGCCGCGCGGAGCGCCGCGGCGAAGGCGCCCGGGCGCTGGCCGTCGTACCAGGGTCGGTGATCGCGGCCCACGGCGTGGTGGTGGGTGATCGTCCCCCCGGCCGCGGCGATCGCGTCCGACGCAGCCTCCTTCACCTCGTCCCACTGCTCGAGCTCGGCCCGCCGGCGGGCCGGCGAAAGGACCGTGAAGTAGGGCGCGGCGCCGTCCGGATAGACGTGCGTGAGCCGGCAGGTCACGCGGGCCTCGCCGGGCAGCGCGGCCTCGGTTCGCTCCCGAACCTCGCGCACGAAGGTCTCGAAACGGTCCCACGTGACCGCGCTCTCGAACGTCTCGGCGAGGATCCCGGCGGCCACGAGGGTGTCGCGGAGATAGGGGGCGCGCAGGAAGGCCTCGCGCCAGGCGCCCTCCGACTCCCCGCGCCGCTCGCGCGGCTCGCCGCCGTGGTCGCGGCACAGGTCGAGGCCCCGCGCCATCGGCCCGCCGACCGGCGCGGGGCCCTCGAAGCCGATCACCAGCAGCGCGCGACCCTCGGGAGCCGCGTTCGTGAGCGCGGCCTCGCCGGGATCGAGCAGCCGGCAGTTGGACGGGAACAGCCGCGACTGCGCGAGCGCGCGAACCGCCGCACCCCCCTGCTCGAAGCCCTCGAAGAGGACTGCGGCCGACTCCTTGAACGCCGGCGGCTCCTGAACCCGCACCCAGGCCTCCGTGATCACGCCCAAGATTCCCTCGGAGCCGATCAGGAGCCGGTCGGGGCTCGGCCCCGCACCGGAGGCGGGCAGCCGGCGGCTCTCCCAGGCGCCGCTGGGGGTGATCGCCCGGACCGACTCGACGAAGTCGTCGATGTGGGTGTGGAGCGTCGCGAAGTGGCCGCCCGCGCGCGTCGCGATCCAGCCGCCGAGCGTCGAGAGCTCGAACGACTGGGGATAGTGGCGCAGGGTCAGGCCGTGGCGCTTCAGCTGCTCCTCGAGCTCGGGCCCGGTCGCGCCCGCCTGGATGCGCGCCGCGCGCGACACCGGGTCCACCTCCAGCACCCGGTTCAGCCGCTTCAGGTCGATCGTCACGACGGCTTGGTGGGGCACCCGCGGCTCCACCCCGCCCACCACGCTGGTGCCGCCGCCGAACGGGATGGCGGCCGCCCCGGTGTCCGCGCACCACTCGAGCAGCTGCTCCAGGTCGCGCTCGTCGCCCGGGTGGGCGACCACGTCGGGCGGATGGTCGAACCGGCCGCGGAACGCGCGTACGAGGTCGCGGTACGCCTTGCCGTAGGCGTGCGAGGCGCGCTCGTAGGGGTCGCTGCGGCAGATCGCGGCGAGGGATGCGGGCGGCTCCAGGCGGGGCGCCGGCAGCCGCAGGTCCTCGGGGCAGACCGGCCGCTCGACCTCGGCGGGCCCGAAGCCGAGGTGCTCCCGGGCGGCCCGACCCGCCCGCTCGACCTCCGCCGCCGGCGCCTGCTGGTCCTCGTAGCCCCAGCCCCAGAGCTTGCGGCGCCGCTCGGCCATGGCGCGGCACGCTACCCGGTGGGCGGGGAGCCTCCGCATCCGCGGGCCGGAGTAGCCACACTGATGGGGTGTCCCGCGTCAAGGAGCTCGCCCGCGTCGTCCCCGAGCTGGGCAGCCTCTTCCTCCGGCTCGCCCGCGACCCCCGCGTGCCGCTGGCGCGGCGGCTTCAGCTGATCGTGCTCGGCGCCTACCTCGTGTCGCCGATCGACCTGCTGCCCGATTTCATCCCCGTGGTCGGCCACCTGGACGACGCCGCCGTCGCCGCCGTGGTGCTGCGCGGCGTGGTGCGATCGGCCGGGCCGGAGGTGGTCGCAGAGCACTGGCCCGGGTCGGCGCGAACGCTCAATGTCGTCCTCCGTCTGGCTGGGTATGGTTGACGGGAGGGATGGCCACTCGCGCGACGACCGTGCAGATAACGATGCCCCAGATGGGCGAGTCGGTCACCGAGGGCACGATCCTCGAGTGGCTGAAGCAGGTGGGCGACCGCGTGGAGGCGGACGAGCCCCTCGTGGAGGTCTCGACCGACAAGGTTGACGCCGAGGTGCCCGCGCCCGCCGCGGGCACGCTGACGAAGATCCTCGCCGAGCCCGACTCCACCGTGCAGGTGGGCGCTCCGCTGGGTGAGATCGAGGTGGACGGGAACGGCGCGGCGCCCGCGCCGAGCGAGCCGAGCGAACCCGCCGCCGAAGCGGCCGCCTCCCCCGAGGGCGAGCTCGTCGACGTGGTCTTTCCGGAGATGGGCGACTCCGTCGCCGAGGGCACCGTCCTCGAGTGGCGCGTCGGCCCGGGCGACACGGTCGCCGTGGACGACCCCCTGGTCGAGATCTCCACCGACAAGGTCGACGCCGAGGTGCCCGCTCCCGTGGCGGGCACGGTGGCGGAGATCCTCGCCGAGCCGGACTCGACGATCGCCGTCGGCGCCGTGCTCTGCCGGATCGCCGCCGGCGCCGAAGCGCCGTCGGGCCCCGTCCAGCCGGCCGCGGAGCCGACGGACGCCAGGCCCGCCGCCGAGCGCGCCCCCGCCGGGACCGGCAACGGCGCCGAGAACGCCACGCCCGTGGCCGCACGCATCGCTGACGCCCACGGCGTCGACCTGGGCTCGATCGCAGGGAGCGGGCCGCGCGGCCGGGTGACCAAGGACGACGTGCTGGCTGCCATCGAGGGGAACGGAGCGCCGGCCCGCAGCGGGGACGGCGCCGCCCCGGACTCCGCCGAGCCAGAGCTCGAACCGATCCGCGGCCCCGCCGCCATGCTCGCACGCTTCATGGACGAGAGCCGCTCCATCCCCACCGCCACGAGCTTCCGGACCGTCACAGTGGACGCGCTCGACGCCCGCCGCAAGGAGCTGAAGGCGGCCGGCAAGCGAATCAGCTTCACGCACATCATCGCCTGGGCGGTCGTGCGAGCGGCTCGCGAGATGCCCGTGATGGGGCACTCGTTCACCGAGAGCGACGGCAAGCCTCAGCGCGTGGTCCCGCCGTCACTCAGCCTCGGCCTCGCCGTGGACGTGGAGCGAAAGGACGGAAGCCGCTCGCTGGTCGTGCCGGTGGTCAAGGGCGCGAGCGCGCTCGAATTCGCCGAGTTCGTGGCCCGGTACGACGAGCTGGTCGCCGGCGCGCGCGACAATACGCTGCCCCCGGCCGCGTACCAGGGCGCCACCATCACGCTCACCAACCCCGGCGGGATCGGCACCGTGGCCAGCGTGCCGCGCCTGATGCCGGGCCAGGGCACCATCGTGGCCACCGGAGCGATCGGCTACCCGCCCGGCCTGAACGCCGTCCAACCCGAGCGGCTCAAGGAGCTCGGGGTGCAGAAGGTCATGACGATGACCTCGACCTACGACCACCGCGTGATCCAGGGCGCCGAGTCCGGCGCGTTCCTGCGGGCGATCGACCAGCTGCTCCAGGGTGAGCAGGGCTTCTACGAGGACGTGATGGGAGCGCTGGGCGTGGACAGCGTGGTGCGCGGGGATGCCGAAGCCGCCCCCGTCACGGCGGCCGAGCCGGTGCCGGCCGCGGCCATCCCGGCGGCCCCGGCGGTGGCCGACGAGGCCCTGCTCCAGGCGGTGCAGGCGGCCACCAGCATCGTCAAGGCCCACCGGATGCACGGCCACCTGGCCGCTCGCCTCGACCCGCTCGGCTCCGACCCGGTGGGCGACCCTGCGCTCGACCCTGCGACGGTCAACCTGACCGAGGACCTGATGCGCCGGATTCCCGCCTCGGTCCTGCGCATCGCGTGCCCCGGCCGCTCCTTCGCGGATGCGCTGCCCTGCCTGCGCCGGACCTACACGGGCACGATGGCCTACGAGATCGAGCACATCTCCGATCACGAGCAGCGCATCTGGCTGCGCCAGGCGATCGAATCGGGCGCCTATCGGAAGGAGCTCGACCCCGACGAGCAGCGCGCCCTGCTGCGGCGGCTGTCCGAGGTCGAGGCGCTCGAGACCTACCTCCACAAGGCCTTTCTGGGCAAGAAGCAGTTCTCGATCGAGGGCCTCGACGCGGTCGTCCCGATGCTCGACGAGGCGATCGAGCTGGCCTCGCAGAGCGGCGCCCGCGAGGTCGTGCTGGGCATGGCCCACCGCGGCCGGCTGAACGTGCTGGCCCACACCGTGGGGCGCCCCTACGAGTCGATCCTGGTCGAGTTCGAGGGCGAGCAGACCCTGTCGGCCGACACGGCGGCGCCCGAGGGCGGCACCGGCGACGTGAAGTACCACTACGGCGCGTCGGGCACCCACCGGACGCGGGGAGGCCGCAGCGTGACCGTCACGCTGTCGCCCAACCCGAGCCACCTGGAGTTCGTCAACCCGGTGATCGAGGGCCGGGCGCGAGCCGACCAGACGAGCCGCAAGGCACGGGAGCTGGTGCACGACCCGAACGCGGTGCTGCCCGTCCTGATCCACGGCGACGCCGCGTTCCCCGGCCAGGGCGTCGTGGCCGAGACGCTCAACCTCCAGGCGCTGCGCGGGTACTCCACCGGCGGCACCCTGCACGTGATCGCCAACAACCAGCTCGGCTTCACGACCGATCCCGACGAGAGCCGCTCCACGCGCTACGCCTCGGACCTGGCCAAGGGCTTCGACATCCCGATCATCCACGTCAACGCCGACGACATCGAGGCGTGCATCTCCGCCGTGCGGCTGGCTCACGCCTTCCGACAGGCATGGGGCCGCGACGCCCTGATCGACCTGATCGGCTATCGCCGCTTCGGCCACAACGAGACCGACGAGCCCGCATACACCCAGCCGACGATGTACGAGCGGATCAAGAAGCACCCGCCCGTGCGCGCGATCTACGCCCGCGCGCTGGATCGCGAGGGCGTCGTGTCTGCCGAAGAGGCCGCGGAGATCGCGGAAGCGGCCTACGCGAAGGTGGGTGAGGCGCACGCCGAGCTGAAGCGCTCGATGGGCGGGCCGCCGGACACCGGGCAGCACGAGCTCGACCGCACGATGAGTCGCGAGCCTCGCACCACGGTGCCCGAGGAGACGCTTCACTCCCTCAACGAGCAGCTCCTGCGCGTACCCGACGGCTTCGAGGTGCACCGCAAGCTGAAGCCCTTCCTGGAGCGCCGGCGCGAGGCCTTCGAGCCCGACGGGCGAATCGACTGGGCCCACGCCGAGGCGCTCGCCTTCGGCTCGCTGCTGGTGCTCGGCGTGCCGGTGCGGCTGACCGGCCAGGACACCGAGCGCGGCACGTTCAGCCAACGCCACGCCGTGCTGCACGACGCGAAGACCGGCGAGAAATGGTGTCCGCTCGGATCGCTCCGAGACGCCAACGCCCCGTTCGAGCTCCACAACAGCCCACTGTCCGAGCAGGGCTGCATGGGCTTCGAGTACGGCTACAGCGTGCAGGCGCAGGACGCGCTCGTGCTGTGGGAGGCCCAGTTCGGCGACTTCGTCAACTCGGCCCAGGTGATCGTGGACCAGTTCCTCAGCTCAGGCCTCGCCAAGTGGGGGCAGACCTCGCGGCTGACGCTGTTGCTGCCGCACGGCTACGAGGGCTCGGGGCCCGAGCACTCGAGCGCCCGCCTCGAGCGCTTCCTGCAGATGGCGGCCGAGGGCAACATCCGCGTGGCCAACTGCACGACGCCGGCCCAGTACTTCCACCTGCTGCGCCGCCAGGCGCTCGTCTCGAAGCCGCGCCCCCTCGTCGTGATGACGCCCAAGTCGCTGCTGCGCCTGCCGGCGGCCACGTCGACCGTCGCGGAGCTCGCCGAAGGCGCCTTCCAGCGCGTCATCGACGATCCCGCGCTGCCCGCCGGGCGCGAGGCCGTGACGAAGCTCGTGCTGTGCTCGGGGAAGGTCTACTACGACATCGCCGTGCACGACGATCGCGCGGCGGCCGAGCACATCGCGGTCGCGCGCGTGGAGCTGCTCTATCCGTTCCCGGAGGCCGAGCTGAGCGAGCTGATCGCGAGCTACCCGAACCTCGAGCTGGTGGTGTGGGTGCAGGAGGAGCCGCGCAACATGGGCGCCCGCGCCTTCATGCGGCGCCGGATGGCGAAGATCCTGCCAGAGCGGCTCGCCTACGACTACGTCGGTCGCCAGCTGCGGGCCGCGCCCGGCGAGGGTTACTCGGCCGCCCACAAGCGCGAGCAGGCCCGCATCGTGCGCGTGGCGCTCGATCTCGAGAAGGACAGGCTCGAGCCCGACGTCTCGGCTCAGCGGCCTGTGATGTAGGCCGGGCGTGCGGGGCCGTCAGGGCCCCTTCGCGAGGTAGTCGCGCACGCCCCCGTCCACCACGTGCAGCACCTCGCGCATGCCGTGGCGGCGCAGCAGGCTGGCGGCCGGAGCCGCTCGCTGGCCCGAGCTGCAGATCACCGCCACCGCCCGGTCCGGGTCGATCCCGTCCGGGATGCCGCGGACGTCGTGGTAGGGAGTGTGGACCGAGCCGGGGATGTGGCCGGCATCCCACTCGTTCTGCTCTCTCACGTCGAGGATCTGCAGCTCTCCTTCGCGCTCACGCAACTCCGGCACCGTGATGCGCTCGATCCGCTCCACGGGCAGCCGCTCCTCGCGCCAGCTCGTCATCCCGCCGGCGAGGAACCCCGCGAGCCGTGTGACCGCCACCGACGCCGCGAGATCTGCGGCGCGGTGCGCGTCCTCGTCGTCGCGACCCACCAGCACCACGCGCTGCCCGGGCTCCACGAGCCAGGCCAGCTTGGACCCGAAGCCGGCGCGCAGCGCGGTGATGCTGACCGCGCCGGGGATGTGCGCCTCGTCGAACTGGAGCGCGGTTCGCACGTCCACCACGAGGGCGCCCTCGCGCTGCGCCTGCTCGACCTGGCGCGGCGTGAGCGGGTGGGCGTCTGCGCCCTCGACCGCGAGCGGACCGCGGTTGCGCTCCACGATCGCCTTGAAGTTCGGTGGCTGCGGCCGCAGCCCGGCGGTCGCCCGGCGGACGAACTCGTCCTCCTCGCCGATCGCGAGCAGGTCCGAGTGCTCGCGCTCGTAGCCGATCGTCGAGGCGCCCTTCATGTCCATCCCCGGCCCGCCGCAGAGCGACCCGCCGAGGTGCCCGGGCCAGACCTCGCAGGTATCGGGCAGCGCCAGCAGCTTCTCGTGGAGTGAACGGAAGATCCCGCGGGCGCCCTCCTCCTTGTCCACGGCAAGGTCGGGCCGCGCGATGTCGCCCACGAACAGGCTGTCTCCGGTAAGCACGGCCCAGGGCTCCTCTCCGCGCCCGGCGTCTGAGAGCGCGAACGCGGTGTGCTCCGGACGGTGACCGGGGGTGTGGACGGCGCGCACGGTCACCTCCCCCAGCTCGAGCTCCCAGCCGTCGTCGAACGGCGCGTGGTCGTATTCGGCTCCGGCCTCGCGGTGGATGTGGATCGCGGCGCCGGTTGCGGCCGCGAGCCGGCCGTGCCCCGACACGTGGTCGGCGTGGTTGTGGGTCTCGAGGATGTGCTCGATGTGGACGCCGGCGTAGCGCGCGAGCCGCAGGTACTCGTCGATGTCGAGCTGGGGGTCCACGACCGCGGCAACCCCGGCGCTCTCGTCGCCCACCAGATAGGAGGCGCAGCCGAGGTCGTCCTGGGTGATCTGGCGGAAGAGCATCAGCGTTTCGCCCGCTGCCCATCCGCGATCGCCCGGGCGAGCCGGTCCGACCCGAGCCGCCGCTGCAGCCGCGCTGCCGTTACCGGCGCCAGCGAGCTTGCCAGCGTGCCGGCGCGCAGGCCGAGCGGCGCCACGTCGAGCTCGGCGCGGCCGTGCTCCACGCCGCTCACCACGGCCTCCGCCACCTGCTCCGGGGTCACGGTGCCGACCCAGCCGGGGAGCCGCACCCCGGAGTCCGCGAACATCCCCGCGTCCCGGACGAAGCCGGGAAACACGACGGTCACGCCGACCCCGCTCAGGTGAAGGTCCTCGCGCAGCCCGGCGGCAAACCCGCGCAGGCCGAACTTGGTGGCCGAGTAGACGCTCGAGCCGGTGGAGGCCACCTTCCCGGACAGCGACGAGACGTACACCAGGTGGCCGCGCCCGCGCTCGAGCATCCCCGGTAGGAGCTCACGCGTGAGCTGCATCGGCGCGCGCAGGTTCACGTCGAGCGCGCGGTCGATCTCCGCGGGGGTGAAGCCGTCCAGCCGGCCGCTCGCGGGAAGGCCCGCGTTGGCCACCAGCACGTCCACGGCTCCCGCGCGCCCGGCGAGCTCCGCGGCGCCCCCGGGGTCAGCGAGGTCGGCGGGAAGGCACTCCGCGGCGTCGCCGAGCCCCGCCCGCAGATCCTCCAGCTGGTCCGCGCGGCGCCCGCTGAGGAGCACGCGGGCCCCCTCGGCGTCGAGCGCCCGGGCGATGGCCCGCCCGATGCCGCCGGTGGCGCCGGTGAGGAGCGCGGTCGCGCCGTTGAGCTGCATCGTGCGCACGCTACAGGGGGCGTAGCATCGCGTGTGATGTTGATCGAGCACGAAGGCAAGCGCCCGAGCGTGGCCGATTCCGCCTACGTGGCCCCCACGGCGGTCGTCTGCGGCGATGTCACGGTCGGGCCGGACAGCCGCATCCTGTTCGGCGCGGTGCTGACGGCCGAGGGTGGCCGGATCGAGGTCGGCGAGCGCTGCATCGTCATGGAGAACGCCGTGTTGCGAGGGCGCGAGGGTCACCCCGTTGTGCTGGGCGACCACGTGCTGGTAGGCCCCCACGCGCACGTGAACGGGGCGCAAATCGAGCACGACGTCTTCCTCGCCACCGGCGCGTCCGTGTTCCCGGGGGCGCGGGTCGGCCACGGCAGCGAGGTGAGGATCGGCGCCGTGGTGCACGTGAACAGTCAGCTGGGCCCCGGATCCACCGTCCCGATCGGCTGGATCGCCGTGGGCGACCCGGCGGACCTGTTCCCGCCCGACGCCCACGAGGAGCTCTGGCCGGTGCAGCGCGCCATGGACTTCCCGCGCACGGTCTTCGGCCTGGAGCGGGCCGAGGCGACGATGGAGCGCATCTCGGCCCGCTATGCCGAGCGGTTCGGCCGCCACCGCGGCGACCGAGTGATCGCGGAGTAGTAGTGGCCCCTGTCCACCGCCCACACCCGTTCGACCGGGAGGGCTAGCCTGCCGGGCCGGAATCCCGGCGAAAGACAGCAACAAGGGGTGCGCCGGCGAGGCTTGGCAGGTTTGTCAACCAGGAAGCGACAAACTTGCCCCGCCCGGCTGACGGGCCCGCCACCCTTTATTGCTCGGCGTCGAGGGCCGCGGCGCCCGCACCCTGCCGGGGGGCCGTGCCCGGATCGGCATCCGGCTGCACGCGCTCGCCGCCGGCCTCAGGCGGAGGGCATCGTCGCGCGCACCGTGGTGCCACGACCGGGCTCCGACTCGATGTAGAGCCGGCCCTCGATCGCGTCGAGGCGGTCGGCGAGCCCGCGTAGGCCGCTCCCGCGCGCCACGTCGGCCCCCCCGACGCCGTCGTCCCCGACCTCGAGCAGAAGCCGCCCGTTCGCGTGTTTGACGCTTACCCAGGCCTGGCTCGCCGCGGCGTATTTCGTGATGTTCGTGAGGGCCTCCGAGATCACGAAGTAGGCGGTCAGCTCGATGTGCTCGGGGAGCCGCTCCGCCGGCACGTCGCGCACCTCGACCGGCAGCGGCGCGCGATCGGCAAGTGTCGCGACCGCCGCGTTGAGGCCGCGGTCGGCGAGCACGGCCGGGTGGATCCCGCGGGCCAGCTCGCGCAGCTCGCTGAGCGCCAGGTTGAGCTCCTCGCGGGAGCGGTCGAGCAGGAGGCCCGCGTCCCCGCCGTCCGGGCCGAGCCGGTCCTGCGCCATTCGAAGGGTGAGCGCGAGGGATACGAGCCGCTGTTGCGCGCCGTCGTGCAGGTCGCGCTCGAGCCGGCGGCGCTGGCGCCACCCGACCTCCACCAGCCGCGAGCGAGAGGCCCGCACCTCCTCCACCTTGGCGCGCAGCTCTGCCTCGAGGCGCTCGTTCTCGAGCGCCAGCGCGGCGGCCGCGCCGGCCTCGCGGACGCGCTCGGGATCCTCGAGCAGCGTGGGGTCGTGCACGATCGCGGCGATCCGCCGCCCGCCTCGCTCCACCTCCGTGACCGAGCGCCCCGAGTCGGGCCCGGGGAGCTCGACGGGGCGGCCCTCGGCGTCCACGTACTGCCTGGAGTCCGGCAGCCAGTACGCGAGCTCGACCGAGGGGTCGCCGAGCGCCTCGGCCAGCGCCGCGCGCAGCTCGCCCCGCTCGAGGCCGGTGCCGAGCCGCCGGACAAGCCGGCCGAGGCCGCGGCCGCGCAGCATCCGCCCGCGCGCCAGGCCGGCCAGGAACAGGTAGGGGACCAGCGCGAGCGCCGGCAGCGTGGCGTAGAAGACGGCGTCGACGAGATCCCTCGACGCGCCCAGGAGCGCGAGCGTGAGCAGCGTCGCCAACGTGACCATCAGGGCACCGCCGGCAAGGAAGACGGGCGTGACGGTGCGGCGCAGGGGCCGGCTCGCTCGTTGCCAGTGCTGAACGAGGCGCGCGACGACCGCCAAGGGCACCACGATCCCGATCACGCTCAGCCCGTCGAGCCAGGCGCTGCCGAAGGACGGGTCCTCCGCGATCAGGAAGACGTTCTCGGGACACCCCGTGCATCCGTACGCGGCCGAGCCGACGGACAGGGCCACGGGCACGAACCCGAGCGTGACGGCCGCGTAGGTGCACGCCACCAGCGCGCGATCGAACCAGCCCTCCAGCCGACCCGACGGATAGGCGAGCAGCAGGTGAACCGCGGGCGCCACGTACAGGTTCTCGAGCGTGAACCCGATCGAGAAGAGCAACGGAGGGTCGGTCCGCGCCAGCTGGCCCACGTACCAGGCGAATCCCGTGGCGACCATGAGCATCCCGATTCGGTTGCCGGGGCTGCGATACCACGCGAACAGCCCCACCCCCACGAAACCGAAGCCGATGACCAGCTCGGCCGCGATCCAGAGCCCGTGATCGGACCCGAAATCGGCGGTGCCTATCAGGTAGACGAGCCCGAAACCGCATACCACGGCCGCGGCCGCGATCGCCGCGAGGAGTCCGCGACTGAGCCTGAGGGTGGGCGGAGCGACCGGCATCCCCGCCATAGACTGGCGAATCATGAACTGGGAACTTCAGCTGGTGGCGATCCCTGTCTCCGACGTGGACCGCGCCAAGGAATTCTACGTCGAGAAGCTCGGGTTCAACGAAGACCACGACCACCGCGTCGGCGACGGCCTCCGCTTCGTGCAGCTGACCCCGCCCGGGTCCGCCTGCTCGATCGCGATGGGAGAGGGCGTGGTCGATGCCCCTCCCGGCTCGGTGAAGGGAATGCAGCTCGTGGTGCCGGACATCGAGGCGGCGCACGCCCAGCTGGTCGAGCGCGGCGTCGAGGTGAGCGACGTCCAGCAGTTTCCGTGGGGCTCGTTCGTGTTCTTCAGCGACCCGGACGGCAACGGCTGGGCCGTGCAGGCGATGCCGCCGCGGGACCAGTAGCGAAGAGGCCGCCGCGGCTCAGAGCTCGGCGGGTAGCCCGAAGGCCGGAAAGACGCTCGGGGGGAAGGTGAAGATCTCGGCGATCGTCCCGTCCCGGACCGTGAGCACGTCGAGGGCCATCGGCCGGTACGCGGCCTCCCCGGGGCGCTGGAGATAGCAGGCCACCGCCGGCTGCATGTTGGCCCGGGTCAGCACGCCGCGCACGCGGCCGAAGTTCTCCGTGTCGAACGCCGGCCCCCACGACTTGACGATCGTGTGCCGGCCGACAAACACGCCGGGCTCGGGCGGCATGGAGAAGCGGGCGTCCTCTCGCATCATCTCGATGAACGCATCGGCGTCGGCGTCCTCGGTGGCGTTCAGGTAGCGCTCGAGCAGCGCTCGCTCCTCACGGCTCGGATCCAGGCCGGGCGCCCATTCCAGCCGGCGTTCGGGCAGGTGCCGCTTCAGCGCCGCACGCGCTCGCTGGAGGGCGCTGTTCACCGCGGCCGCGCTCGTCTCGAGGAGAGAGGCCGTGTCCTTCGCCGGCCACTCGAGGACGTCGCGCAGGATCAGGACCGCGCGCTGGCGCGGCGGGAGCTGCTGGATCGCCACCAGGAACGCCAGCTCGATCGTCTCCTTCGCGACGACGGCGGCGTCGGGCCCCTCGTCGCTCGCGGCGATCTCCTCGAGGAGGCCGTCCGGATACGGCTGGAGCCATGGGACGTCCGGGCCAGTGGCCGTCTGCAGGCGCCGCTCACGGCGCCCGAGGGCATCGAGGCACGCGTTCGTGGCGATCCGGTACAGCCACGCCCGGAAGGTCGAGCGCCCCTCGAATGTCTCCCGCCGCCGCCATGCGCGCAGGAAGGTCTCCTGCACGGCGTCCTCCGAGTCCTCGAACGAGCCGAGCATCCGGTAGCAGTGGACCCGCATCTCCGGCCGGTAGCGCTCGACCAGGTCGGAGAAGGCGGCCTCGTCCACTTCGACATGTGTGCTGGTACCCATCGACGTTATGACGGCGGGGACGACGAAAAGTCATCGCAGGGGTCTGACCCCTTGACGAGCGAGTAGCGCCACACGACCTCGCCGCGCTCCCTTGTCTCGGCGTCGTACGTGAAGCCGGCCTTCTCCAGGACCCGGGTCGACGCGTTGCGCTCCGGAAGCGTGTGGGCGATCACCTCGCTGACCCGGTCGTTGTCGAACGCCTCGGCCACCATCGCCCGCGTCGCTTCGGTGGCGAGGCCCCGGCCCCGCCGGCTCTCGGCGATCTCGTATCCCACCTCGACGACCCCGTCGCGGGGCGGCCCCTTGAAGCCACCCCATCCGACCAGCTCCGGTGGGTCGCCCGCCACGAAGAAGCGGGTCCCCCACTTCAACCTGCTCGGGTCCGCCGCGATTGCATCGCGCGTGGGCTGGAGCGCCTCGGTGAAGCTCACCCAGCCGGGGACGACGCGGTGGCCGAGCGCTACCGCGAGCGCTTGGTCGCCCTCCAGGGCGGCGTCCATCAGGCGCAGGTCGGCGGGGACGAGGCTGATCACCCCGAACCCCAGCATCGGCTACTCGACGTTCCAGCCGAAGTAGACCTCGGTGCGGATGATCTTGTCCTGGTCGTCAAACGTGAAGACCTCCGTGTTCCGTCCCCTGGCGCCGCCGGGCGCGGCGCTCTCATAAGTGACGACCACCTCGTCTCCCGCCTCGATCAGCCGGACGAAATCGAAATGCTGGCCCCGCCCCGCGCCGGGCCAGCACCGCTGGAAGTAGCCCTCACGGTCGAGCTTCGGGTCGGGAGGGGCCGAGAACTGGAAGCCATCGCTCAGGCGCTGCTCGAAGAAGCTCCGGTCTCCGGCCGCGAATGCGGCATAGGAGTCGCGGACGATCTCCTTGCGGTCGGGGGGCATCGGCTCAGTCTAAGCCGGCGCATCCGGTACAGCCGGCCGGATGATCCGCCCACTTCTCGCCGGCGCTCAGGTTCTGTCCGGCGAGATGTGGGACCCGAATTCGGGTGCCAGGCTTGCGAAATGGGGATAGGTGGGTCTAGGGTGGTTATGCGGGCGGGCTGCACTCGTGCGCCTTCCGGCCGTGCTGTCACTGGCTCGATGATCGAGAGAGGGCTGTGTTGGATCGCTGTAGTGCCGCCCGGAGGCGGCGAATCGGGTGGGGATCGCTGGTCGCGGTCTTGGTGATCGGTGTGGGGCTCGCCGGCGCAGCGCCGGCGAACGCCCAGTTCAGGTTCAGCACGTTCATCACGGGTGGGGACGCCACCGCGGGCTGGGTCACCGATACGGACGCGCCTCTGGGTGCAACCGACCAGCAGTCGATGCAGCTCTTCGTCAACGGCACATCATCGACCGACCTCGACGATTCTGCGCGCGCGGTCTTCTCCGGCGTACCGCCCACGCCTCCCGCGCAGCCCCCGAGCTTCGTCTTCAAGGTGTCGACAACGGGCGCGAGCGGAGGCTCGGTCCGCCTCGTGATTCGGTTCGGCGGCGATGACGTCGCCGAGTTGCGCCCGTTGGCGCTACAGGCCGGCCAGTGGTCGTTTGTCGACGGCGCGTCGAGCGAATGGGAGATGCGCGGCGGCAGCTGCGGCGTCCGCACCCAGCAGACCTATGGAGAGGTGCTGGCCTGCCATCCCGGCGAAGACGTGACCAGCGTCGAGCTCATAAACGACAGCGGCTGGCTGCACCCGGGCGGATTCACCGCCAGCGTGGACAACGTCAGCTACGGCGGCGAGACCGTCAGCTCCGCGGCGCCCGCGGTGGCGAACCAGTCGATCAACATGACCCAGCTGTCAGGCGACGTGATCGTGCGTGTGCCGCAGGCCGTGGGCGGGGCCCCGCCCTCGGAGGGGGGTAGTGCCGGCGGCAGTGTGGCCCGGATCGCCGGCACCGCGAGCCTGCCGCTCGGCAGCGTCATCAACAGCAGCGAGGGGCGCGTCCGCGTCATCGGGAAACGGCGCAGGAAGCGCCAGGTCGGGCGCTTTCGCGCCGGGACCTTCCGTGTTCGCCAGGCGGACGACGGCGAGATGGTGCTGACACTGCGAGGCAGGCTCGACTGCGGCGCATCCGCGAGCAGCGCATCGCCGCAGGCCCAGGCGTCGGCCCGCAGACGCAGGCTCTGGGGGAGCTCGAGCGGCGGCGACTTCCGCACCCGCGGCAGACACTCCTCGGGGGCCGTCCGCGGAACCAGGTGGCTGACCTTGGACCAATGCAACGGCACGCTCACCCGCGTGCGCGAGGGCATCGTCCAGGTGCACGACTACGGCAACGGCAGACGGGTCCTCGTGCGGGCCGGCCAGTCGTACTTCGCCAGAGCCGTCGACCGCTAGGCAAGAGCGACGCCGGTCGGCGCGCGTCAGGCCCAGAAGTCCTCGAACCGCTCGGTGTCGCCTCCCTTGGGCTTGCGACCACCAATGCAAATCACGTCGAGACCCCGAGCGCCGGCCTCGAAGGAGCGAATGACCGCAGGAGCCACGCGCAGGACGTCCCAGACCGAGAGCTCGACGACCTCGTCATCGAGCTTGGCACGACCCGAGCCGGAGACCACGACGTAGACCTCCTCCTGCACACGGTGCCGGTGACCCCACGGCATGCGGGCACCCGGGTCGTAGGTGAAGCGGCTAACGCCGAGCTCGGGCGATCGCAGAGCCTCCCGCGCGAACCGCCACTGCATTGGCGCGTCCCGCGGACTGACATCGCGAAGCTCGTTGAAGTTCTTCTTCGTCCAGTCGGGCATCCCGAAACTCTCGCACCCCGACCGCCGCTGCCCGGCGCTTAAGGGAAGCGCAGCGCCGCGGCTGCCCCGGGTGCGCAGATCGGCCGTCAGGCGATGGGCGGCGGGCTGCCGGCGGCGCTGGCCGGCAGCGCCGGATCCCAGTCGCAGACCTCGCACGCGTGCTGGAACGCCGAGCGCGCGAAGTCGAGCGCGGGCGCGGCCGCGTCCGAAGCGGAGCGCACGTCCTCCCAGTCGAGGATGAACTCGCCCAGCGACGGCTCCCAGCGCGCGGCGGGTGGTGAAAGCGTGGCCACGGGGAAGTTGTCGGGC
>Ga0081538_10000440_pt1 | contig 46697 bp, 45 predicted proteins | sample TabmetS5T2R1_FD_71022 | JGI IMG/M metagenome (GOLD analysis project Ga0081538, IMG submission 71022) | Tabebuia heterophylla rhizosphere microbial communities from the University of Puerto Rico - S5T2R1 | ecosystem: Host-associated > Plants > Roots > Rhizosphere ... | reverse complement strand
CCTGGGCAGCCGAGCCGCTGCCAACTCTCAGTTAGAGACGAACACGGTGCGTTGAACCCAACCCCCAACCCAGCAGCTCGCACCCGGTCCTGAGCGATCAGCGTGCGCCGTTCCTCGCCGGCGGCAAGGCCAAGCCCCTCCGGGGCGGCCTCCGGCCAACCTTGACCCCGGCTCCGGGACAGCGCGCGTCTCGCCCAGGAACCCATCGGGCTCCAAAGGCGCCATCACCCCACAAACTCCCGGCGAACCCCCATTGACACGACCCCACTCCTTCAGGGATGCCGATCTCACGCCGCAGCGTTCTGTGCTGACGATCCGACTGGCGGCGGTGCGCGGTTCGGGCACTCTGTGTGGTGCAGGACGCTGGCTTGCCTTACCGCGACGGCCGAGCGGGCACGGCCTCGTCCGATCGTCCGCACCGGGCGATCTCGTCGGCCCCTACTTCCAGGTGAACACCGAATCGCGAAGTCCAGCGGCAATATGCGGGCGAAGAGTCGGAATCGCCGACCGCCGACTTCGGCGCGACAGTCCTGGTGGTTCCGTCATCTCCGTCGCCGCAAGCGGCGAGGCCGAGTCCAGCCACGACGGCGACCGGAGTCGCCCATCGCAGTGCTCGCTTAGTGAGGTTCGACATGTCGTGTCCTCCTCGCACCCGACGATGTGACAATCGCGTTGGTAGCGGCCGAGCACCGCTTCACCTGACGTAGCAAGTACGTGTCGTTCGTCACGGCCCAATGCGACGCCACCAAGCGGCCCCGGACGCTGAGGAACCGCCGAAGCCTTGGGGACGGCCAGGTTGCAGTCGTCACCAATTGGAGAGCCGTCGCCGCAGCACGTCGCCGAGCGAACGCCGAAGCGTCTAGGCGCGTCCGTGGCGGCACACAGCTGCCGATCTCGCGCCGCGTCGTTCTGTACCGAGGGTCGCGCAGGCGGAGGCCGCTCGCAGCGGGCATTCTGCGTGCGTGCTCAGTGCTGATGAGATGCCGGACAACAACGCCGACCTCGCGCTTGTCGAGGTGGAGTTCCAGCGCCTCGCGGACGACTCTGCGGCCTCATGCCCCGTACCGCTCGATGACCTCTTGCGGCATCTCGCCGACGAGGTACCAGGCGGCGAGGCTCTCACCGCAGACGCGCTTTCGTTCGTGCGCACGGCGCTGGATGCGGACACGCGTTACTGGTTATGGCGGTTCAATGAACCCGATGGCGGGATCCCGCGTATGCCACGGTGTCGTTGCTGCCGGTCGGTCAATACGCCCTCGGGTACGACGACAACTACCACGGCTTGACGGCCGAGCAGTACATGCTTGGCGATTACCACCAGGTGTTCTGAGCGCAGAACTGTCGATCCCGCGCTGCATCGTTCTGCGCCGGCCATCCGGCGGGCGAGGCGTGCCCGGTTCGGCGATCGGTGCGCGCTTGTTTGTGGCCCCTGGCGGTAGGACGCCGCTATTGGTGCCGGAAGACGATCAGGGACATGGTGTCCTCGACGGGGCCGGCGTGAGGTTCGCTGGCGGCATCGCGTTCGAGGCGATCGAGCCCACAGGCGAAGCTGTCGTCGTCGATGGCTGCCAGAGTCGAGTCGGCTCTGGTTCGCACCATCGCCGCGAACTCGACGAGGGTACCGGCGGTCACCTGAATCACTTGGCGCTCCTCCGCGAGTGCGAAGCCCGCCTCGGTAAAGGCGCCGATGACCGATTCCCGGTCGGGAAACGAAGCGGCGACCGACGCCGCGTCCGGGAAGTACCGGTACAGATGGAAGTCGATGTCATAGCGCCGATCACCCTCATCTCTGCCGAGCGCGCCGCGCACAAGCACGACACCGGCCGGACACACGACCCGCTGAAGCTCGACCGCAGCCAATGCGAGATCATCAAAGTGGTGCACCACGTTGGAGAGCAGCGCGGCTCGAACGGAACTGCCGGCCAGCGGTAGGGCCTCGGCTCGCCCGCCAACGAGCGCCACGGACCGACCGTGACCCTTGGCCGCAGCTTGGGCTCGCATCGCCGCGGCTGGCTCGACCGCCACGACCCACGAGCGGGCCCATGCCCCGAAGTGCTTGGAGAAGCGGGCTGTGCCCGCACCGAGATCCAGGACTGGCAGCGAACCCGAACCAAGCAGCGGCGACAGAACGTCACGCCACGTTGCTATTGCCTCCGGCGTAAGCGTCCTGCCGGCGTCGTAGTTCTCGGCCATCGGTCCCTCGTAGTCCGCTCGGGCCACGAGGCTCACCGTAGAGGAGCCAAGTCCGCAGGCCCTCACGGAGAAGTGACGCCCGGGTCCGGCTCAGCCGGCTGGCGAGTTCGGAGAGAGTTTGGTTGAGTCGCAGAAGTAATCGTTGCTTCACACCTGCCGATCGGGGACGGAGCACCGCGCCAGATCCGCCGATCCGCGCCGTGTCGTTCTGTGGCAGCCTGAGTGCGGTCCGAGCAATCAGTGCGGGGCGCAGGATCAGTCGCCCTCGACACGAGAGACATGCGTGTCAGCCCGGCGGGTGGTGCCAGAACGCCGAATATGCACATGTCCGGTACGCGGTCGAGTCGGCTTCTCGGCGGCGCCCCACCTGTCGCGAGTGGTGACTCCTTGGGACACGCGGGCGTGGCGCGCCCGTAAGGCGGCGTGTCTCGGCACCGAGGTGGCGTTGGCGTACGTTCTTGACGTGGCGAACACGTTCCGGCCGAAGCTCAACGAGTCGGCGTCCGAGTTCCTCAGCAGCGGGGTCGAACTCGAGCGGGGCATTTCGTGAGCGCCGAGTTGTTCGAGGCGACCAAGCGGTGGGGCCGCTGGGGCGAGAATGACGAACGGGGTGCGCTCAACCTCTTGACGCCTGAGCGCGTCGCGAGCGCCGCCGCCCTCGTACGGGACGGAGTGACGGTCCCGTGTGGCCGACCCCTCGCGACGGCACCCGCCGTCGACAACCCCAATCCGGCGATGCACCACATGATCCACGCCGGCGATGTCGCTGCCACGGAGAAGGGACTTCAGTGGTCCGGCGACTTCGTTGGTGTCGCGTTTCACGGCAACAACGTCAGCCACATTGACGCTCTGTGCCACGTTTTCGTTGACGGTCGGATGTACAACGGCGCGCCCGCCACGGACGTCACGAGCGTCGGCGCCCGCCGCAACTCGATCCAGGTCGCCGACGACGGCATCGTGGGACGGGGTGTGCTTCTCGACATCCCAGGACTCCGCGGCGTCGACTGGCTCAAGCCCGGCGACGCCATCACCAAGGACGAACTCGACGCCACCGGCGTCTCCGTCGAGCAAGGCGACATCGTCCTCGTCCACACCGGCCGTGACCGCCGGCGGGAGGCCCTGGGCCCGTGGAACACGTACGTCGACGGCCTCGCGGGGCTCGAGCCCGAGTGCGCACGGTGGCTGCACGACAAGGACCCGTCCGTGCTCGGCAGCGACGGCGTGTGCGACGTGATGCCCGGACCCGACCCCGAGTGGCCGATCGCCATCCACATGTGCGCGCTCGTCGGCATGGGCATCCACCTCCTTGACAACCTCCGTCTCGACCTGCTGGCCGACGCCTGCGCCGAACGCGGCCGTTGGGAGTTCCTGTTCGTCGTCGCCCCGCTGCAGATCGGTGGCGGGACGGGCTCGCCAGTCAACCCGATCGCGATCCTCTAGGGACAGGCGCGGTCTTTGGCCTCACCGACGAAGTCCCACAACCGCCAGCTTGCGGACCGCGAGCGCGTCCTTGGCGACAGCGCCGTCGGTGACCAGTCCCGACGTCGGAACTGGCCGCATCAACGCTCCGACAGGAGACCCGCTCCGAACGCGCGCGTGAAATCCAACGCCACCGGCGCGACAAGTCCATCGATCTGCGCGTCGAGACCGCATCGCGACCGACCGCGCCAGAACGACGAATCGGGATCGGTTCGTCGTCGGCCCAAGGAGCGCCTCGGCGAGGCTCGTACGCAGCCCGTCCGACGCGCCAGATCTGGCGATATGACGCTCCCGCCGACACGCTGGCCCGTGGGTTAGAGCGGCAGGAGCGTCTTGACGGCGCGAGTAACTGCGTGATCAGGAGGGTCAGCGACCGGCTAGCGACCGAGAACTCCCCGTGCTCGACGGCAAGTCGGGGCACAAGGACCGGCGATTGGTGCACGCGTTCTGGGCGGCCGCCAGCGTCCGGCGGTCGCCCATCTCGGCAGATCTGTGCGGTGTGTGGCCCATGGCCGGCCAGCACGCCGTCGAGGCTGTGGAGGTGTGTAGGCGAATTGCCCCGCTGCTCGTACAACCTCTCGAGGATCTCGTACCCCCAAGGGGCCAGCCTCGGACTGGCGCTCCTGTTCGTCAGTCTTCGCCCACGGCGGCCCGGAAGCGGTGGTCCTGGTAACGGAGGAGCAACCAGCAGAGGACGCCGGCGACAGCTCCACCGATCGCCGCCCCGCCTAGCGGTGGTAGGCCCCAGTCGGCAACCGCGAACGCCACGCTGGCCCCGCAGACCAACGTGTTGACCACAGCGACCGATGACGCGATCGTCAGGCCGGAGCGGCCCCGGCCTCGGTGCGAGCCGGTGTCCACCATGACGTTGATCGCTTGAGCGCGGCCCGGCGGAGGAAAGTACTCGATTGCCTCGGGGACCAGGCCTCCGTAATGGGCCCGAATCTTGTTGATCCCCCGCAGCGCCAGCACGTCCTCGATGCTGATCTCGACCAGCCGCAAGAAGCTCAACAGCCCCAGCAGCACAACTATGGGCAGGCTGGCATAGGCGACCCATCTCACGGCGTCGGTGTTGCCGGCGAGGAACCCAAGGGCCAACACGGTCCCGGTCAAGGTGGTGAAGTACAGGCTGGCTCGGGTCCCGGCCTCGGCGATGCTCGACGAACGCAGGCCCTGGAGCGCGAAGTACTCGTAACCCAGCGCGGCCTCGAACGCCGGTCGACCGTCGTCCTCCTCGTTCATCAACACGGACCCTACCGATGACCGATCTCCGCGACACCTGGGTAGACGCCCTGGCCCACCAATCGCCGCACACCGAGCGCTTGACCCCAAGGGCGCATGAGATCTGGCGCCCCGTGTCCGCGACTAGCGGCATTTCTGGTACAGGGCAAACCGTTAGCTGACATGCTTCGCAGCGATGCCAATAGCCAATTGCCTTGTCGCCTCGGTACCCGACGATCTCGACACGAGCGAGGTCGTTGCCGCCTGGTCGAACCGGTCGGGAATCGACTCCGGCGAGATGACCATCAACCTTCTGGAGGCACACCAGGCGGGCAAGCCCTATGCCGTGATGGCATGGCTCTATCTGCCGTCGATCTGGCCCGACGACGCCGTCGCTGCACTGAGTAGGAGCCTCGCGGCCGCCCTTGCGGATGCGTTCGTCGTCGAACCGTCTTCCGTTCAGGTCGTGACCTCGATCGTGGCATCAGGCCTCGTCGTTGAGGACGGCGAGACCGTCCACTGGTAGCCGGGGAGCCCTCCCCGAACCCTGGGCGGAGGCGGGGGCCCGCACCGGATTACCCAGTGCGGGCGGCAGCCGACCATTGGATCCCCAAGTACGGAAGGCACTGCGCGAGATCGGCAGTCATGCGTGGCCGCGGCTCCGCGATGGAGCAATACCAGCGGCTGCGACACTGCCCCGCGAAGGGCGGTGCCGCAAATGAGTCTCACGCTGGCAGGCGCCGCTCGGTTGCTAGACGCCTCGGACGGGCTGGTAGGTGAGGAACGCGAGGCCGTCACCGATGGTCTTGACATTGAGGAGACGCATGGGCTTCTTGTCGCTGGTCTCGCCGAAGAAGCGCTCGCCCGCCCCGAGCACGACCGGGAAGACGACCAACCGGAGCTCGTCGACCAGGTCGTGCTCGATCAGCGTGCGTCCGAGCTGATAGCTGGCAGGGACGACGATTTCTCCGTCCAAATCCTGCTTCAGCTTCGAGACCTCGGTCACCACATCGCCCCTTAACACGGTCGAGTTGTTCCAGGCGGGATCTTCGAGGGTCGAAGACACGACGTACTTCGGAATGCTGTTCAACCTGTCCGCCAGGGCGCCACTCCGGGGTCGCCACCGCGCCCCGAAGAACTCGTAGCTCCGCCGACCCAGCAGCCATGCCTCGGCGCCCAGCGCCTCGTCGAGCGCGACCTTGGCCCACTCTTCGAGGTCCTTGCCCCCAAACTCGTTGAACCAGCCGCCGAGACTGAAGCCCTCCTCACCGTCGGGGTCCTGGACCACTCCGTCGAGCGAGACGTTCTGCGGACCGCTCATCACGATCTTTCCCATTTCGGTTCTCCTTATCGCTGGCGTTGTCAGCAGCCATTGATAAGGACACCGCGGCGCCGGGAAAGTTGGCGCCCGCCGGCCGCCCAGTTCGCCCCCGGCCGGCGTCGATCCAAGTTGGAACGTGCGACAGGGTCTGGGAGGAAGGTGACGTGAGGGTGGTGAGCAAGCCGACGTTCCATGCAGCGTGATCTCCACTCGAACGCGGCGCCCGCAGGTAGCCGATCTGGAGCGGATTGGCGCTGGGGCGGCACGTCGTCACTCGTACGCTGACAGCTCGACGAGACCTGGCAGCCGGAATGAGAGCTTCTCGGCGCGTAGCGAGGCGGCTCATGGCTGTGTGATGCCGTAGACGGCGAGCAGCCGCTCGCGGGACCGCACTAGCTCCGTCTCGTGGTCGAGCACCTCGCCGCTAACGGAGCCGGGCCTCGGCCTTAGCCTTCTGTCGGGCGGCGATTTCGTCGGTTGAGGCGGACCCTAAGCGGCGGCGGCCCCGGGGCAGTGAGGTTTGTCATCGAATCGCAACATTTGTAACGCATTCGATAGCTGCCCGGCCCATGTGCCGACTTTCCAGCCCGACTGCGGCCGCCACCCCTGGATGGCGTCGGGCGCCGTCCCTGCGGGCAGCCGCCCGACTCGTGCTCGTGCCGACGCTCCTCGTCCTGCTGGGGACAGTCCTGATCTAGTGGCCGACGGTGGCCACGGCGAGGATTCGAAGATCGACATCGACGCCGGGAGCCTGCTGTCGCCGCGGCGCGGCGTCGGCATGGTCCGACCGCGGATCGACCGGCTCCCGGGCGAGCCCACCACGACCACGGCCCCGCCGCCGACCACGGCGCCACCGCCGACTACCACCACGGCCCCACCCCCGCCCACCACGGCGCCGCCCACGACGGCGCCGCCGGCCCCGGAACCTGCGCCCGCCGACGGCGCACTGCTGTGCCCGGTGCAGGGGCCGGTCTCGTTCGTCGACAGCTTCGGCGCCCCCCGATCGGAGGGCCGGTCCCACCAGGGTGTCGACATGATGGCGACCATGGGCACACCCACCGTCGCCCCGGTGAGCGGCCGCGTCGAGCACCGGGGCAACGACCTCGGCGGGCTGTCGTGGTGGCTCTACGGCGACGACGGCGACGAGTACTTCGGGACCCACCTGTCGCGCTACGAGAACGAGGGCGGCGGCCGGGTCGCGGCGGGAACGGTCATCGGCTACCTGGGGGACAGCGGCAACGCGGCCGGGACCCCCCATCTGCACTTCGAGATCCATCCCGGGGGCGGTGGGGCCATCAACCCGTTCCCGGATGTCGCCGCTGCGTGCTGACGGCAGCGTCGCTCCTTGGACGACCAGACGGGGACCGCCGCTACCGTGTCGCCAATGCGCATCGGCATCCTCGGTGGAACCGGCCCGGCCGGCAGGGCCCTGGCGGCGCGGCTGGCGTCGGTGGGGTTCGAGGTGATGGTCGGGTCCAGGTCGAAGTACCGGGCGATGGAGATCGTCGACAAGCTGCTCGAGCACTGGCCGGAGCACCAGCTCACCATCGGTGCCGCCGAGAACGCCGGCGCCGCGGATTCCGACGTGGTCGTGATTGCCACGCCCTGGGACGGCGCCACCCAGACGGCGGCGTCGGTGGAGGACAAGCTGCGCGGCAAGGTCGTCGTCTCGATGGCGAACGCGCTCACGCGCCTGGGCAAGGAGTTCCAGCCCCTGGTGCCGCCCCGCGGGTCGGTGGCGGCGAGCGTGCAGGCGGCCGTGCCTCAGTGCATGGTCGCCGCCGCGCTGCACCACGTGCCGGCCCGCGAGCTGGGCGACCTCGACCACCCGATCGAGAGCGACGTGCTCATCTGCTCGGATCACCCGTCGGCGATCCAGGTGACCAGCGACATCGTGGCCAAGATCCCCAACATGCGGCCCCTCAACGCCGGCGAGCTGGCCATGGCGACCCCGATCGAGTCGTTCACGGCGGTGTTGATGCAGCTCAACACCCACTACAAGACCCGGGTCGCGGTCAAGCTCACCGGCATCCGGGACGGCGAGGCCACCGGAAGCGCGGAAGGCCCGAAAGCCCAGACCCCGGCGAGCGAGCACACGGCGTGACAGCCGGCAACGCCCGCGCCGAGCCTATGCGGCTCCACTGCACGGCGCGCGGCGAGGTCATTCCGTTCACCCCCGGGCGCGTGGTGACGATGTACACGTGCGGCATCACGCCCTACGACGCCACCCACTTGGGCCATGCCGCCACGTACCTCACGTACGACGTGCTCCAGCGCCGCCTGCGGGACCGGGGCCACGAGACGCGCTGTGTGCGCAACATCACCGATGTCGACGACGACATCCTGCGCAAGGCCCGCGACCTCGGCGTCCACTACCTCGACCTGGCTGCCGCCGAGTCCGCCCGCTTCGACGACGACATGCGGGCCCTCGACCTGCTGCCGGTGTGGAGCGAACCCCGGGCCACCTCTGCCATTCCCGACATCCGGGGCTTCATCGGCATGGTGCTGGATCGCGGCCACGCGTACGAGGCGGGCGGCGGCGTTTACTTCGACGTGTCCAGCTTCGAGCGCTTCGGGCAGGTGAGCCACCTGGGCCGCGACGAGATGCTGCGCCTGGCCGCCGAGCGCGGTGGCAACGTCGACGACCCCAACAAGCGCGACCCGCTCGACTTCGTGCTGTGGCAGCCGTCCGCCCCCGACGAACCCTCGTGGGAGTCGCTGTGGGGGCCGGGCCGGCCGGGATGGCACATCGAGTGCTCGGCACTGGCGCTGCGCGAGCTGGGGACGACCATCGACCTGCACGGCGGCGGTTGCGACCTGATCTTCCCCCATCACGAGTGCGAGGCCGCGCAGTCGGAGGCGGCCACGGGCGAGCCGTTCGTGCGCCACTGGATGCATCAGGCCATGGTGCGGATGGACGGCCAGAAGATGTCGAAGTCGCTCGGCAACCTCGTGTTCGTCTCCGAGCTCCGCAAGGCCTGGGACAGCCGCGCCATACGTCTGGCCGTCCTGGCCCACCACTACCGGCACGAATGGGAGTGGGACGACGACGTGATGCCCGACGCCACCCACCGGCTGAAGCGCTGGCAGGCGGCGGGCGGCGACGAAGCGGGGACCGGTCCGGCGGTCCTCGAGGCCGTGCGCGCGGCTCTCGATGACAACCTGGACACCCCCAGCGCCCTGCGGGTGCTCGACGACGCGGCGGACGCCGGTCGGGACGTCACTGCCGGAGCCGAGCTGCTCGGGGTGGACCTCACCCGGCCCTGACCCGCCACCCGGGGCCTTGGCGGGCCCAGGCGTCGATCACGGCGCGTGACCCACGGGGTCGTCGGAGACGTAGGCTCGGGGCGTGTTCGGACTCGGCGGCGAGCGCGAGTACGGGTGGCTCTACCCGGCCGCGCGTGCCGTGCTGACGCCCATGTTCCGGTTCGGGTGGCGCATCTACGTGGAGGGGGCCCGCCACCTCCCGGAGTCGGGCGGTGCGGTCATCTGCCCCAACCACGTGTCGGTGATCGACTCGTTCCTGTTGCCGTCGGTGCTGCCGCGCCGGATCACCTTCGTCGGCAAGGCCGAGTACCTCGACAACTGGAAGACCAAGTACCTGTTCCCCGCCCTCGGCATGATCCCCATCGACCGCTCGGGGGGCGATTCGAGCCGCAAGGCGCTCGACGCCGCCGCCGGGGTCCTCGAGGCCGGAGAGCTGTTCGGCATCTACCCCGAGGGGACCCGCAGTCGCGACGGCCGCCTGCACCGCGGCCACACCGGTCCGGCCCGGCTGGCCCTGCGGACAGGAGCGCCCCTCGTACCGGTGGGCCTGGTGGGTACGCGGGAGATCCAGCCCCCCGGCCGCAACGTCCCCAAGCCGTTCCGGCCGTGCGTCATCCGCATCGGGCGGCCGATCGACGTCGGCCACTACCGCGACCGCCCCGACGACCATCTGATCCTGCGCGAGCTCACCGACGAGCTGATGTTCGAGATCCGCGCGCTGTCGGAACAGGAGTACGTGGACGAGTACGCGACCCGGACGCCCGAGGCGCTGCCCTCGCAGCCGCCGGTCGTCCTGGCCAACCGGGGCGAGGGCGGCGCCGGCGACGCCGGGCCTGCACCCGTCGGCGCCGGCCAAACGCTTTCGGGGGCTGCCAGCGGGGCTCGGTAACCTCGGCGAGGATGGCCGAGATCGAGATCACCCTGCCCGACGGATCGACGCGCGCGCTGCCGTCGGGCACGACCGCGGCCGGTCTCGCCCGCTCCATCGGATCCGGACTGGCCAAGGCGGCGGTGATCGCCGACATCAACGGCGAGGAGCGCGACCTTTCCGCGGAGCTGCGCGACGGCGACCGTGTCGCCATCGTCACGGCCGACAGCCCCCGCGGGCTCTACACGATCCGGCATTCGACCGCCCACGTCCTGGCCCAGGCGGTCCTCGACCTGTTTCCCGACGCCAGCTTCGGCATCGGCCCGCCGGTCGAGGACGGCTTCTACTACGACTTCCTGCTGCCGGACGGCACCACCTTCACGCCGGAGGACCTCGAGCGCATCGACACGCGCATGCGCGAGATCATCGACGAGCAGCAGGCGTTCGTCCGCGACGAGATCCCCGCCGATGACGCCCGCCAGGTCTTCGCCGACCACCCACTGAAGCTCGAGATCATCGCCGACGCCTCGACCGATCCGATGTCGGCCACGAGCAGCGCCGGCGCCGTGCGCACCTACGAGAACCCACCGGCCAAGCCGAAGGAGCATCCGCCCTTCCGCGGCCGGCCGGGCTTCATCGACCTCTGCCGGGGGCCGCACGTCGAGGACACGGGTCGGCACCTCGGGCACTTCAAGCTCATGCGGGTGGCGGGCGCTTACTGGCGCGGCGACGAGCACAAACCGCAGCTGCAGCGCATCTACGGCACCGCTTGGGACAGCCGCAAGGCTCTGGACGCGCACCTCCACCAGCTGGAGGAGGCGGCCAAGCGCGACCATCGCAAGCTCGGCGTCGAGCTCGACCTGTTCCACTTCCCCCCGGAAATCGGCAGCGGCCTGCCCGTCTACCACCCCAAGGGCGGCCTGGTCCGCAAGCTCATGGAGGATTACAGCCGGGCCGAGCACGAGCGCGCCGGCTACGAGTTCGTGTTCACTCCGCACATCGCCAAGGCCGAGCTCTTCGAGACCAGCGGCCACCTCGACTGGTACGCCGACAGCATGTACCCGCCCATGGAGCTCGACGAGGGGCAGAAGTACTACCCCAAGCCGATGAACTGCCCCATGCACGTGCTCATCTACGCGTCGCGGCAGCGGTCGTACCGCGAGCTGCCGCTGCGCCTGTTCGAGTTCGGCACCGTGTACCGGTACGAGAAGTCGGGGGTGGTGCACGGCCTGCTGCGGGTGCGGGGATTCACGCAGGACGATGCCCACATCTTCTGCACCTCCGAGCAGCTCGTGGACGAGCTGCGCAGCCTGTTGGCGTTCGTGCTGAAGCTGCTGCGCGACTTCGGGTTCGACGAGTTCGAGGCCGAGCTCTCGACGCGGCCCGACGAGTTCGTGGGCGAGATCGCCGACTGGGACGAGGCCGAGGTGGCGCTGCGCCAGGCGATCGAGGCCGCCAGGATCCCCTATGTGGTGGCGGAGGGGGAGGGCGCCTTCTACGCCCCCAAGATCGACGTGCACGTGCGCGACGCCATCGGGCGTCGCTGGCAGCTGTCGACTTTGCAGGTCGACTTCCAGGAGCCGGCGCGGTTCGGCATCGAGTTCGTGGGCGCCGACAACCAGCGCCACCGGCCCCACATGATCCACCGGGCCCTGTTCGGCTCGTTCGACCGGTTCTTCGGCGTGCTCCTCGAGCACACGGCGGGAGCGCTGCCGGCCTGGCTGGCCCCGGTGCAGGTGCAGGTGCTGCCGGTGCGGTCCGACCACCAGGGGTACGCCGAGTCGCTCGCCCAACGGCTGCGTGGCGAGGGCCTCCGCGTCGACCTGTCCGACGCCGACGAGCCGCTCGGGGCACGGATCCGCAAGGCCAAGCTCGACAAGGTCCCCCACGTCGTCGTCGTGGGCGACGACGACGTGGCCAACGACACGGTCGGCGACAACCCCCGCGGCGGCGAGGTCGAGCGCGACCTGCCGGTGACGACCTTCGTCGAGCGGTTGCGCGACGAGATCGCCGCCCACACGTGACCGGCGATGGCGGGCGCCGGCCCGGGTCACAGGCGATGGACCGGCTATGGGCCGGGTGGCGGTCGTCGTACGTGGCGGTTGCCGGGAACGGGGAACCGGCCGGCGGCTCGCTGTTCACCCGCATCCTGGCATCGGGCCTGCCCGACGACGAGACGCACGTCGTGTGGCGGGGTGTGCGCAACTTCGCGATCCTCAACGCCTTCCCCTACACGTGCGGGCACGTGCTGGTGATGCCCTACCGGGAGGTGGGCGAGCTCGAGGACCTGACGCCGGACGAGTCGGCCGAGCTGTGGGCGGCGGTGCGGGACGCGGTGGTGGCGATCAAGGCGGCCTACGCCCCCCACGGCGTCAACGTCGGCCTGAACCTGGGCGAGGCCGCCGGCGCCGGGATCCCGTCACACATGCACATCCACGTGCTGCCCCGGTGGAACGCGGACTCCAACTTCATGACCGCCGTGGCGGAGGTGCGGGTCCTGCCCGAGGCACTGGGGGACACCTGGCGCAAGCTGCGCGCCGCCTGGCCGGCGCCCGGCGGGGAGTGATTTCATTTCGGCCGTGCCCGAGGAGGCCCCATCCCCCCGCGACGAGGACGTCGTCGACGAGCTGCCCGACGACCTGCACGCCGCGGGATACGTCGGGCCCTACCTGTTCCCCGACAACGCCCGCCGGCGCATCCCCGGGTACCTCTACCTGGCGACCGCCGCCGTCTGCGTGGTGGTGTGGCTGGTGGTCGACGGCTCGCCCTACGTCAACGGCGGCTTCCTGTTCGCCGCGGCCCTGCTGGCCATCGTCGGTGCCTACCAGCTGGCGACGGCATGGAGCCTTGACGTCGACGAGCAGGACGCCCTGGTTGCCGCCTCCCGGACGGTCGGGTTCCCGGTGGGCCACGCGTCGGCCCAGATGGGATGGCGTGGCCTGCTCAGCCGCCCGACCTGGCGCATCCTGCTCTACTCGGACGAGAACCCGCCGGCCAAGCGGGGACTGGTACTGGTGGACGGCCACGACGGCGAGGTCGTGGAGCACTTCGTCGAGGAGAACCCCGAGGACTGGTCGCAGCTCGATTCGGGCAATTCCGCTCGTCGCACCGCATAGTCACGACTTCAGGGGTCGTTAACAATGCGGCCCGTGGCGCCGGCGTCAACCTTCACGGACTGAGGCACGCCGCGGCGGCCATGCGACCGCGAATCGCCCCCGGCAGAAGCCGGGGGCGGCCGGTTGATGCCGAGTGCGTCGGGGAGCTTTTCGACCCCTAGAGGACCGACCGAGCCTTCTGAAGGGCGTCGTCCGCGATGGGTGTGGCGTCGGCGATATCCAGGACCGGGATCACCTCAAACTCCAACCACGGGCCCCACACGGCCAGGTCACTGAACAGATCCGCCGAGCTGTCCGTCTCGACGACGGCGAAGCCGCCGGTCCCGTCGCAGCGCTGGACCCACTGGTGGATGGTCGCCGTGTCCCTGGGTGTCCAGTTCGCAAGCAACTTCTGGGCCGCCTCAGCACCTGTGCCTCGCTCCTGAACGGACCCGCCAGCCCGCTCCTTGTAGGGAAGTACGAACTTCATACCCGCTCCTCCCGCTCAACGTGTTCCGCCACTGATTGTGGTCGCGAGGATGCGCGAAGTCCACAGAGAGCGGTCACCATGGCGGGCGGCCGCAGGGCCACAGCCGGCTCGGGCGAGGCTCCACGCTGACACACCCGCTGGTGAGCGGTCGGTCCCCGCGCTCCACAGGTAGCAAAGGGACCGGCCGCTCACGTTGAGTACGTAGCCGGCGCCGCTGCGGATGCATCGCTGTCCGGATTCGTCGGGGAACGGCCCCAGCTGCCGGCCGGCATCGTCCCCGCCGCCGGCGACGACGTCAGTCGGACCCGAGGGGGCGGCCGCGGACCGCGACCAGGACCTTCTCGGCCTCCCGCAGGTGCGTCACGCCGGCGTCGACCGCGGCCCGTGCGACGTCGAGCGCCGTGACGGTGCGGCCGGTGCCGTCGTCGACGACGGCGGTGCGCGTCCAGTCCCCGGCCGCCACGTGTTCGATGCGGTCGGCCATGGCGTTCGCCTCGGTCCCCACCGCCGCCAGGAAGCCGTCGACCGGGCCCGGGGCGGCGCCCGGACTCGACGACGACGTGGGATCGACGTCGGCCGCCGGAACCGTCGGCGAATCGAGTGTGAGGATCCTGGCGAGGGCACGGTTGGCCCCGGCGATGAACCGGGCGGCGGCCACGACGTGGTCGACGGCCGACCAGCCCCCTGCACGTCGGTGCGCCAGGTCGTCGGGCGACTCGTCATCGCTCAGGCCGGCGAAGAGCCCCCGGTAGCGGCGCTCGAGACTGTGCAGCGCAACGACGGCGTCGGACGGGGAGAGCTGTGACAGGTCCATTTGGCTGGTTCTAGCGCGTCGAACCTTGCCAGCCTGGCCGGATGACGATCCCGGCCACGGAACCCCCGGCCCGGTTGCTCGCAACGCGTTCGCACGCGTTGCGGGGCTACGTGCAGGTGATCGTGGCGGCGGGACTGTTCGGCGCCAACGCCAGCATCTCCAAGGCGGTGCTCGACGCCGGGATCGCGCCCCGGCAGCTGGCGGCCCTGCGCTGTACGGGGGCCGCAGTCGGGTTGTTCGCCGTGCTCGCCGCCCTCGGCTCGCTGCCGCGGCTGCGGGTGCCGCGGGCCAGCCTGCCCCACCTGGCACTGCTCGGCGTGGTCGGTGCGGCGCTGATCCAGTGGTTCTACTTCGAGGCGATCGACCGCCTGCCGGTGGGCATCGCCATCCTCCTCGAGTTCACCGGCCCGGTGCTGGTGGCGGTGTACGCGCGGGTGGTCCAGCGTCAGCAGGTCGGCGGGGGCGTGTGGGTGGCGCTGGCGCTGTCGTTGGCCGGGCTCGCCCTGGTGGCCGAGGTGTGGACGGACACCCGGCTCGACGCGATGGGGCTGGCCGCGGGCGTGGCCGCAGCCGCGTGCCTGGCGACCTTCCTGCTCGTGGGCCGCCACTCGTCGGGAACGATCGACCCCCTGGCGACGGCGTTCTGGACGTTCGCCTTCGCCAGCCTGTTCTGGGTGCCGCTGGAGCCCCTGTGGCGCGTCGAGGGTTCGGTCCTGGCCGAGACGACCTCGCTCGGGGGGCGGCTCGATGGCACGGACGTGCCCGTGTGGGTGGCGCTGGCCGCGGTCATCGTGATCGGGACGCTGCTGCCCTACCTGCTGGACCTGGCGGCCCTCGCCCACCTGTCGGCGACGACGGTCGGTGCCGTCGGCATGCTCGAGCCGGTGGTGGCCAGCGTCGTGGCCTGGGCCTGGCTGGAGCAGTCGCTGAGCCCGGCACAGGTGCTCGGGGGACTGGTCATCCTGGCCGGCGTCGGCATCGCGTTGCGCGTCGGTAGCGATGTGTCGGCCGCCCCGACTAGCGCCGCCCGGTAGTCCGAGGCCCCGGCCCGGTAGCTTGCCGACATGTCGATATATGACGTGAGCATCAACGCACTGGACGGCCGCCCGGCCGACCTCCACGACTACCAGGACCGGGCGATCCTGCTCGTGAACGTCGCGTCGCAGTGCGGGCTGACGCCGCAGTACACGGGCCTGGAGGAGATCCACGAGCGGTTCGTCGGCCGCGGCTTCACCGTGCTGGGCGTGCCGTGCAACCAGTTCGGAGCCCAGGAGCCGGGATCGGCCGAGGAGATCGCCACGTTCTGCTCCACCAACTACGGCGTCACGTTTCCGTTGACCGAGAAGGTCGAGGTGAACGGCGAGGGCCGCCACCCGCTGTACCGGCAGCTCGTGGACGTGCCCGACTTCGCCGACGGCCACACCGGTGACATCCGCTGGAACTTCGAGAAGTTCGTCGTGGCGCCCGGCGGCACGGTCGTCGCCCGCTTCAGCCCCCTGGTGGAGCCCACGTCCGACGAAGTGGTGGCGGCCATCGAGGACGTGCTGCCCGCCTGAACCGGGGCTCGTGCCCGTTCCGGCGTTCCGGTGAGGCCAGCGCCGAATGCCGGCGCTTGCGCACGCCGCTACGGGATTGGTGCGCTCAGCGTCCCCGTGCCGAGCGCAGGACGCGCCCCACGTCGAGCAGGTGGTGACTGCCCTCGTGCACGGCGATGACGGCCAGCTCGGCGATGGTCGCCGGCTGGCCCCGGCCGGTGATCGTCGGTAGCCGCCACTCGTGGTCGGCGAGCTCCGACAACACCGTGGCGAACGTGTCGGCGGCGTCGTCGAGGTCGGCGGCGACCGCCTCGCGGTCGAGCGTCGGCGAGGCGGCCGCCACCTTGCCCTCCCAGTCGACCACCGTCTCCGAGGGGTCGGTGTCGGCCAACGCGCAGCGGACCCGGTCGTCGAAGACACGGAAGATGTCCCGCACGTGCGCGCTGTACTCGATGGCCGACCAGACGTCGGTCGAGGGCGCCCGGCGCACGACCTCGTCGAGGTCCTCGTCCGCCAGGCCCCGCATCAGCGGCGCCCGGTAGCGCCGACCGTAGGACCGGATGGCGACCGGCAGGTTGCGGGGGCGCAGCTCGGCGGGATCGAAACCGCATTCGTCGCATCGCTCCATGCCCATGAAGGCTCACCCCCCTTCGGTGCGCGCCGGGTTCGCCGGCGCGGCCTCAGGCCTCCTCGCCCACCTCGCGCCTGATGGCGTCCACCAGGTGGCCGGGCAGCACGTCGTAGTGATCGTGCGTGGCCCGGAACCGACCGCGGCCGCCGGTTAGCGAACGCAGCTCGATGGCGTATCTCTGGATCTCCGACGTCGGCACCAGCGCGATCACCGTCTGGGTGCCGTCTCCCTCGGCCTCGGTGCCCTGCACGCGCCCGCGCCGGGCGTTGAGGTCGCCCATGACGTCGCCCTGCAGGTCGACCGGCACGGTGACCTCGAGCCGGCTGATCGGCTCGAGGATCACGGCGTCCGCCTGGGCCAGGGCGGCGCGGAACGCGAGCCGACCGGCGACCTTGAACGCCATCTCGGAGCTGTCGACCGAGTGCTCCTTGCCGTCGACGAGGGTGACCTTCACGTCGACGACCGGGTAGCCGTACGCCCCGCCCGAGCGCATGGTCTCCTCGATGCCCTTCTGCACTGCCGGGATGTAGCCGCGGGATATGGCGCCGCCCACGATGTGGTTCTCGAACTCGAAGCCCGTGCCCCGCGGTAGGGGTTCGACGTCGATGACGCACACCCCGAACTGCCCGTGGCCCCCGGTCTGCTTCTTGTGCCGGCCCTCGACCCCCTTGGCCGCCCCGGTGATCGTCTCCCGGTAGGGGACCCGCACCGGCTCCGTCTCCACGTTGGCGCCGAACTTGCGGGTCAGCTTCTCCATGGTGATCTGCAGGTGCGTCTCACCGGTGCCCTTGAGCAGCGTCTGGTGGGTCTCGTCGATGCGCTCGACGACCAGCGAGGGGTCCTCCTCCTGCAGGCGGTGGAGGGCCGGCGCCAACCTGTCCTCGTCGGCCTGCGTCTTGGGCACGACCGCCACGGCCAGGTTCGGCTCCGGCTGCTCGATCTTGGGCACCACGACCGGCTTGCCGCGGGGGGCGAGCGTGTCGCCGGTTGCGGTCCCCGCCAGCTTGGCGACCGCGCCGATGTCGCCGGCGACCAGCTCACTGGCCGTCTCCTGATCCTTGCCCCGCATGGTCAGCAGGCCGTGGAGCCGCTCGTCGCCACCGGTCCGGCTGTTGGTCAGGTGGACGTCGGGCCGGAGGGTGCCGCACAGGACCTTGAACAGGCTCACCTGGCCCACGTAGGGGTCGGCGATGGTCTTGAACACGATCGCCAGGGAATCGCCCGATGCGTCCGCCGCGACCTCGACGTCGCCGTCCCCGGCCGTGACCGACGTGGGCCGGTCGAGCGGCGACGGGCCGATCTCCACCAGGAAGTCGGCCAGGCGATCGATGCCGATCTCGCGGGTGGCCGAGCCGATCACCACCGGGAACACCGTGGCCGATGCGATGCCATCGTGCAGGGTGCGTTCGAGCTCCTCGACGCCGGGCACGTCGCCCTCGAGGTAGCGCTCGAGCATGTCGTCGTCGGCGACGACGATGCCCTCGACCAGGTTGTCGCGGACCTCGCGCTGGCGGGCCTCCATGTCCTCGGGGATCGCCTCGGTCCTCGGGCGGCCCCCCTCGTAGATGTGGGCGGTGTCGGTGAGCAGGTCGGCTATCCCCCGGAAGCTCGCCTCCTCGCCGATCGGCAGCTCGAGGGGGGCGACCCCGGCACCCAGCCGATCCCGCAGCTGGTCCAGGGTGGCGTCGAAGCTGGATCGCTCCCGATCGAGCTTGTTCATGAACACCATGCGGGGCAGCCCCAGGTTGGCGGCCATCTTCCACACGACCTCGGTCTGGACCTCGACGCCGTCGACCGCGCTGACCACGAAGACCGCCAGGTCGGCCACCCGCAGTGCGGCCGCGACGTCGCCGATGAAGTCGGCGTAGCCCGGGGTATCGATCAGGTTGATCTTGTGGTCGCGCCACTCGAACGGTGCCAGCGACAGCGACAGGGAGATGGTGCGGCGCTGCTCCTCGGGGTCGTAGTCCGACACCGTCGTGCCGTCCTCGACACGTCCGAGGCGGTTGATGGCGCCGGAGCGGTGGAGGAGCGCCTCGGCCAGGCTGGTCTTGCCAGAGCCGCCATGACCCACGAGTGCGACGTTGCGAATGTGATCGGTCGCATACCGCTTCACCAGGACCCCCTGTGTCCACGAGACATCGGCGCCGTGAGGGCGAGGCTAGCGGCCGGTCCGCGGTCGTCGCGCCGGCGTGCTTGGGTTGGTCGCTGCTGGCGGGCACGCGGCGTTAGCCTGATCCGCGCACGCAGTGGCGCGTGGCGACACGGGAGAGACGATGTTCGACGGACGCTGGCGGAGCACGTTCGAGAATGGGCTCCGACCCATCGGTGCCCAGATCAGGCGCACGGGTATCACGGCCAACCACCTGACGCTGATGGGGCTGGCCATGGCCACCGCGGCGTCGCTCACGATCGCGCAGGGTTGGCTCCGGGCCGGGCTGGTGCTGCTCATCCTCACCGCCGTCCCCGACGTGCTCGACGGTGCCGTCGCCAAGGCCTCCGGCACGGCGTCACCGAGGGGGGCGTTCTTCGACTCGGTGATCGACCGCATCAGCGACGCGCTCCTGCTCGGCGGTGTCGCCTGGTATTTGGCGTCCACGCAGCCGGGCCGGGTGTCGGTGCTGCCCTTGGCGGTGCTGGCGGCGTCGCTGCTGGTCTCCTACGAGCGGGCCAAGGCGGAGTCCCTGGGCTTCGACGCCCGCGGCGGCCTGATGGAGCGCGCAGAGCGGCTCATCTTCCTCGGTTTCGGCCTCCTGTTCGAGTCACTGCTGGTGCCGGTCCTGTGGGTGATGCTCGTGCTGACGCTGCTCACCGCGGGCCAGCGGTTCGAGCGGGTGTGGCGCCAGGCGTCGGCCCCGCAGGTGCAGCCCCTGGCCGTGCGCTGGCGGGCTCGCCGGGTGGCGCGTTCGACGCAGCGGACCTGGCGCCGGCAGGCCGTCGGCCACCGCCGTCGCCGCTGAGCAGGACGTCGGTCGACCAACGGATTCCGCCTGACACCGGCCACCGATCCGATCCGCCGTGATGGACGTCGTCACCCCCGCCTATCGAGGCGCCTACGCGATCGCCCAGGTCCTGCCGAGCTCGGTGATCGACGTCCTGGCACCGGGGGTCGCCGGGCTGGCGGCGTGGCGGCCGGGCGACCAGCGCGCCATGGTCGAGCGTCACCAGCGCCGCATCGACCCCGGCCTGGGAGGCGCGGAGCTGCAGCGGCGCGTGCGGGAGGTGTTCCGCTCCTACGGCCGCTACTACGGCGAGTCGTTCCGGCTCCCGACCATCGGCGCCGAGGAGCTCGACCGGGGCCTCAGCCGCGAGGGCTTCGAGCACGTGGAGGAGTCGTTGGCGCGCGGTGTCGGGCCCATACTGTTGCTGCCCCACCTCGGGAGCTGGGAGTGGTGTGCCTACTGGCTCACGCGGGTCCGGAAGGTGCCGGTGACAGCCGTCGTCGAGCGCGTGGAACCGCCGGCCCTGTTCGACTGGTTCGTCGAGTTCCGCGAGCGGATCGGCATGGAGATCGTGCCCCTCGGTCCCGACGCCGGCCGCTCGATCGTGAGGGCCATCAAGGAGCCCCACGTGATCGCCCTGCTGTGCGACCGCGACATCGCCGGCGGCGGCACGGAGGTCACCTTCTTCGGGGAGCGGACGACCCTGCCCTCCGGACCGGCCGTGCTGGCGCTTCGGACGGGCGCGCCGCTGATCCCCACGGGCGTGTACGACCAGGGCGGTGGACGCCACCACGCGGTCCTGCGCCCCCCGATCCCGGCGGAGCGCCGGGGATCCTTCCGTGACGACGTGGCCCGCATCACCCAGGCCATGGCCGACGAGCTCGAGGGCCTGATCCGCCGCGCCCCCGAGCAATGGCACCTGCTCCAGCCCAACTGGCCGAGCGACCGTCCCGGCGCCCGCCGGGTGAAGCTGTGACCACGCTCCGGCCCGTTCGCCCGATGCCCGTCGCCCACCTACCCTGACGACGTGCGCATCGGGCTCGTCTGCCCCTACAGCCTCACGGTTCCGGGGGGCGTCCAGGCGCAGGTGCTGGGCCTGGCCCGGACTCTGCGGGGACTCGGCGAGGACGTCCGCGTGCTGGCGCCGTGCGACGGGCCCCCGCCCGACGGCGGTGTGACACCGCTCGGAAAGAGCGTGCCGACGGCGTCCAACGGGTCGTTGGCGCCGCTGGCGCCCGACCCCGCCGCCCAGCTGCGCACCATTCGGGCCCTGCGGGACGAGGCCTTCGAGGTCATCCACTTGCACGAGCCGTGTGTCCCGGGGCCCACCATGACGGCGCTGCTGTTCCGCAACGCGCCGATCGTCGGCACGTTCCACCGGGCGGGGGACAGCGCGGCCTACGCGGCCCTCAAGCCGGCCGTGCGCTGGCTGGCGCGCCGGCTCGACCTGCGCTGCGCGGTGTCGAAGGACGCGCTGGCGACCGCCCGCAACGCCCTCGGCGGGGAGTACGACCTGCTGTTCAACGGCATCGATGTCGAGCGGTTCGCCAAGTCCACGCCGACGCCCACCACCGGTCCGACGATCTTCTTCGTGGGACGGCACGAGGACCGCAAGGGATTGGCGGTGCTGCTCGACGCGCTGCGGCTGCTGCCGCCCGAGGTGCGCGTCTGGGTCGGCGGCACCGGGCCCCAGACCGAGGCGCTCCGGTCCTCGTATGGCGGCGACCCCCGCATCGAATGGCTGGGGCGGCTCACCGAGGCCGACGTCGCCTCGCGCATGCGCGGCGCCGACGTGTTCTGCGCCCCCTCCCTGCACGGCGAGTCGTTCGGCGTCGTGCTGTTGGAGGCGATGGCCGCCGGGGCGGTCGTGGTCGCGTCGGAGCTCGACGGCTATTGCAACGTCGCCACCCCCGGGGTGGATGCGCTCATGACTCCGCCGGGCGACAGCGACGCGCTCGGTCGGGCGCTGTGGCGGGCGCTCGACGACAGCCGCCTGCGCGCGGACCTCACCGGTGCCGCAGAACTCCGGGCGCAGGCGTTCTCGATGGTCCGGCTGGCCGAGCTGTACATCGAGCGCTACCAGCGCGTGGTCGCCTGACGCTGGCGCTGCTCGGTCGGAATGCATCCCCGCTGCGTCATTCCGGCGACGACCCCGGCGTAGGATGCGCCCGTGCTCGCCCTGATCATCATTCTCGTCATCGTGGTCCTCGTCGGGCTCTACGCCGTGATCAGCTACAACGGGCTCGTCTCGCTGCGCAACCGCATCGAGAACGCCTGGGCGCAGATCGACGTGCAGCTCAAGCGGCGCTACGACCTCATCCCCAATCTCGTGGAAACCGTGAAGGGCTATGCGTCCCACGAGCGCGAGACGCTCGACGCCGTCATCGAGGCCCGCAACGCCGGCATGAACGCCAGCGGCCCCCACAACCAGGCCGAGGCCGAGAACCAGATCACCGGGGCGCTCAAGTCCCTCTTCGCCTTGTCGGAGGCCTACCCCGACCTCAAGGCCAACCAGAACTTCGCCCAACTCCAGGAGGAGCTGACCGGCACCGAGGGCCGCATCGCCTACGCCCGCCAGTTCTACAACGACACCGTGTATCGCTATAACACCAAGATCCAGAGCTTCCCCTCCAACGTCCTCGCCAACTCCTTCCGCTTCTCAGAGCGCGAGTACTTCGAGGCCGACGACGAGTCGCGCGGCCCGACGCAGGTCCAGTTCTGAGCGCCGTCGTTCACCGTCGGTCCTTCGTGTACGACCAGGTCGCCTCCAACAAGCGCCGTAGCTGGCTGCTCATCGCCGGGTTCGTGATCCTGGTCGCGGCGGTGGCGGTCGCCTTCTCCTACCTCATCAGCGGGGGACCGGTCGGCATCGTGATCGCCGTCGTCATCGCCGCCGGGACCAGCTTCCTCGCCTATTGGAAGTCCGACGCCGTGGCGCTGCGCATCAGCCGGGCCCGCCCCGCCCCCGTCGACGAGTTCGCCCGCTACCACAACATCGTCGAGGGGCTCTGCATCGCGTCGGGCCTGCCCAAGCCCCGCCTCTACGTGGTGGACGACCCGGCGCCCAACGCATTCGCGACCGGGCGCAACCCCCGAAACGCCGCGGTCGCGGTCACCACCGGCCTGCTCGAGAAGCTGAACCGGATCGAGCTCGAGGGGGTCATCGCCCACGAGCTGTCGCATGTCAAGAACTACGACATCCTCGTGTCGACGCTGGCCGTCACCATGGTGGGCATCGTGGCCCTCCTCGCCGACCTCGGCATCCGCCTGCTGTGGTGGGGGATGGGTCGCAACCCGTACGGCGACTACGACCGCGACCACGGCGGCAACCAGGGTCCCCTGGCGATCCTGTCGGTCGTCGGCTTCGCACTGCTGCTGCTGTCGCCGGTGATCGCCACCGTGATGCAGCGGACCATCAGCCGGCGCCGGGAGACGCTCGCCGACGTGTCCGGCGTGGAGATGACCCGCTACCCGCCGGGGTTGATCTCGGCGCTGGAAAAGCTGCGCGACGACTCCACGGTGGTGCACGCCACCAGCCACGCCACCGCACACCTGTGGATCGAGCAGCCGGCCGCCCAGACCCAGCGTGAGGGCCGGCTGTCGCGCCTCAACCGCCTCTTCGACACCCACCCGCCCCTGGAGGAACGCATCGCCCTCCTGCGCGAGCTGTGAATTTCGAGGGGGGAGGGAGACCCTCCCCCCTCGAGCTCCGGCGGAGCCTCCGCCCCCCACGCCCCCCGCCCTGCCCGGCCGCCGTTCGGAACAGATTGGACCGGTAAGTGGCTGGGGACCTGGGCCTTTGTCGCCCGTAGACTGACCCGCATGAGCGAACCCGCAGGTTCCCCCGTTCCTGCCCACGACACCGGCACCGTGCGCGTCAAGCGCGGCTTGGCGGAGATGCTCAAGGGCGGCGTCATCATGGACGTGGTCACGCCCGAGCAGGCCAAGATCGCCGAGGATGCCGGGGCCGTGGCGGTCATGGCCCTCGAGCGGGTGCCGGCCGACATCCGGCGCGACGGCGGTGTCGCCCGGATGAGCGACCCCGAGCTGGTGGAGGGGATCATCGCCAGCGTCACGATCCCGGTCATGGCCAAGGCCCGCATCGGCCACTTCGTCGAGGCCCAGGTCCTCCAGGCGCTCGGCGTCGACTACGTCGACGAGTCCGAGGTCCTCACGCCCGCGGACGAGGCTCATCACATCGACAAGTGGGCGTTCACGGTGCCGTTCGTGTGCGGGGCCACCAACCTCGGGGAGGCGCTCAGGCGCATCAGCGAGGGCGCGGCCATGATCCGCTCCAAGGGCGAGGCCGGCACCGGCAACATCGTGGAGGCGGTGCGCCACCTGCGCTCGATCCTGGGCGACATCCGGAAGATCACCCAGGCGGACTCGGCCGAGCTCTACGACTGGGCCAAGCAGCTGAGGGCGCCGGTCGGCCTGGTGCAGGAGATCGCCGAGACCGGCACGCTGCCGGTGCCGCTGTTCTGCGCCGGCGGCATCGCCACGCCGGCAGACGCCGCCCTGGTCATGCAGCTCGGCGCCCAGGCCAACTTCGTGGGCTCGGGCATCTTCAAGAGCGACGACCCGGCGCGGCGGGCCAAGGCGATCGTCGAGGCGACCGCCCACTACGACGATCCGGGCATCGTGGCGAAGGTGAGCCGCGGCCTGGGCGAGGCCATGCGGGGCCAGGAGATCGCCCAGCTCGACACCAAGCTCGCCGACCGCGGTTGGTAGTGCCCTTCGAGGGGGGAGGGAGACCCTCCCCCCTCGACGCTCCCCCCACCGCGTGGTCGCTGCCTGTCGGCGGCGTCGCTCTCCTGTCGCTCGACCGGCGGAGCCGGATCGAGCGACGGTGGGGGGCTCCGGCGGAGCCTCCGCCCCCCACGCCCCCGCCAGTTGGCCGCTACTCGAGCTGCTCGAACGACTGGTGCGCGCGACGTCGTAGGGGGAGGCTTTCCTCCCCCCTCGTAGACCACCTACCTGTCGATGGTGTTTGACTCCCAGATGCCGACGCGGCCGTAGTCGTTGCCGGCGATGAGCACCCGATCGTCGTCGATGGCGATGCTCGTGACCGACTGCCGGCCCGTGCCGCCGAGCTCGGTCTCGCCGCGGTCACGGCGGGAGATGTCGCCGTCCTCCCCGAGGCGCCACAGCGCCACGTCGCCGTCGCCGCCGGCCGTGTCCGTGCCGCCGACCAGCCAGCCGCCGCTGGGCACCGCCGCCGCGGCGCTGGCCCACTGGTCGCCGCCGCCGCCGAACAGGCCCGACTCGGCGCGGGTCCATTCGAGCCCATCCTCCGACGTCCACACCCGGGCGTCGGCGTCGCCGCTGCGGTCGTCCGAGCCGACGATGATGAGGCCGTCGTCGCTGGCGGCGCACCCGTAGGCCTGTTGGTTGCCGGTGCCGCCGAACGAGCCGTCGTCGGTCACCTCGGACCACTTGCCGCTCTTCGCGCGGTAGCGCACGAGAACGTCGGCGCCCTCGGCCCCGCCGGAGGTCCCCACGGCGATGGCGCTGTCGTTGTCGGCGACGCAGACGTCGCGGAAGCGCTGGGTGCCGGGACCGCCAGCGGCCGGGTTCTCGCCCTTGAGCGTCTTGCCGTCTGTGGACGTGACCACGATCGGGTCGGCGTCGCCGTCCACGTAGGCGACGCCTACGGCGATGAAGCCGTTGCTGATGGGCGCGGCGGCGTCGAGTGATCGCACGCCCGGCCCACCCGCCGGTCCCACCGTCTCCGGTGGCTGGCTGGCCAGGATGCCGGTGATGACCTGTGCCTGGCCGGCGTCGGGGTTCTCGATCACCTGGAGATCCCCCTCGGTCACCTCGGACAGCGTGGCACCGAGGCGGGTCCACTTCCGGCCGTCGGGTGATGTCCACACCAACCCGTCGGGCTGGCTGTCGCCGAGGAACTGACGGCCGGCGGCGACGCCGAAGTCCTCGGTACCCACCGCCACGAATCCGCCCTTGAACGGGACCACGTCCGTGAGCTGACCGGCGGCCAGCGTCTTGCTGTCGATGGCCTCCCAGCCGCTCGCGCCGCGGTCGAGCCAGATCTGCCCACCGAAGGTCTCGCGGGTCGCCCCCTTGGGCGCGCCGTGGCGGTATCCGGCCGCCACCGTGGCCTTCGGCCCGACCGCCAGCGACGTGGCGAAGGGCTGGGTCCCACCGTTGGGGAAGGCGTCGCCGGAGGCATCCTGCCAGCGGTTGGCGGAGTCGATGTACAGGATGCTGGGCTCGCTGCCGATCGCCACGCGCACCTTGCCCGAGGCGGCGGAGTCGACGAGGGCCACGCCGTCGCCGAACAGGCCCGCGTGCACCGGGTTGGGCAGCAGCTGCCACGACTGGCCCCCGTCCGTCGACCACCACATGTGCGGGCGCCAGCCGTTGCCGCCGCTGGCGGTGATCCCGGAACCGTCGAAGGACAGGCTGGTCACGCTGTAGTCGGCCGCCGCCGTCCGCCCGTCGCTGTCGAGCGTCAGCGGCCGCGACGCGTTGGTCCACCGGGTGCCGTCTGCCGACCGCCAGATCACCGGCTGCCCCTGGCCGTTCCCGTCGCTCGCATAGCCACCGGCGACCACGACGTCGCCGGTCCACACCACCGACTCGAGCGCCTGGCGTCCGGGACCGCCCAGGGTCGGCGCCTCGACCCTCGACCACGTCGTGCCGTCGGGTGAGAACCAGGCGGCACCGTCCTGGGCGTCGCCCGTGGCCGACCCGACGGCGACGAACCCGTTGCCCACGGCGGCGATGTCGCGGATCGACTCGTCGCCCGTGGCGTCGAACGGCCCCCCGGGACCGCCGTCGACCTTCTGCCAGGCATCGCCGTCGGCGCTGAACCAGAGTCGGGGGCGAACCTCGCCCCAGGCGTTCTCGCCGCCCGCCACCAGGATCCCCGACTCGTTGCTGGCCACGTCGAAGGCCCACTGCTCGTGGTCGCCGCCCATGGCCTTGGGCGTGCTGAGCGTCCACCCCTCGTCGTCGCCCGCGGCCCGGTAGCGCCAGACGGCGGCGTCGGACTCGGGCTCTTCGCCCACCCAGCCCACGGCGACCAGGTTGCCGTCCGCGTCGCGCTGGCCGGCCGACATGACCTCGTTGACGCCCTCGTGGGTCGGTTTCACGTCGGTCCGCTCCCAGTTGCGGCCGTCGTCCGCCGACCACGTCGACGCCACAGTGGTGCCCGGCTTCGGGTCGTAGACCGATCCCAGGATCAGCCACGGTTGGCCCTTGGCGGCGGGGGCCAGCAGGTCGGCAACCTCGGCCACCGGCTCCTCGTACGTGATGGATGATCCCGCCGCCCGCTCGAAGGTGGGGTCGGCGCCGTCGGAGGAGGGGCCGGAGCCCCCGGCACAGGCGCCTGCGACCAGGGCCAACCCACCGGCGGCGACGGCTGCACGACGGCCGGCGCCCGGGCCGGTCGGGCGACCGCTCACCTCTGGCCGCCTGATGCCGCGGGTCTTGGCGTGCACGGAGAACCTCCAGTCGTCGATCGAGTGCCTGTCGATGCTCCCCAACGTCCCAGTCGGTGTTCGATTCTCGTCGCTGGGGACCGCCCCGTACAATCGAACCGTGATGTGCGAGGCAGCGAGGCCCCCAGGTGAAGGTCGGCGTGCTGGCCCTGCAAGGGGCGTCGGCACGGCACTCGGCCATGCTGTCGCGGCTCGGAGTCGAGCCGATCGCCTGCCGGCTGCCGCCTGATCTCGACGACGTCGACGCCCTGGTGTTGCCGGGGGGCGAGTCGACGACCATGTCGATGCTGCTCCAGTCGTCGGGGTTGTTCGAGCCGGTGGCGGAGCGGCTGGCGGCGGGGATGCCGGCGTTCGGCACGTGCGCCGGAATGATCTTGCTCGGCCGTGAGATCCTGGACGGGCGCGACGACCAGCGCTGCTTCGAGGCCGTCGACATCGCCGTGCGCCGCAATGCGTTCGGCCGCCAGGTCGACTCGTTCGAGTCCGACCTCGACGTGGCCGGCGTCGGCGGTGGCCTTCTGCACGCCGTCTTCATCCGTGCGCCGGTGGTCGAGGCCGTCGGGGACGAGGTCGAGGTCCTGGCCACGGTCGATGGCCGACCCGTCCTTTGCCGCCAGGGCCGCGTGCTGGTGGCGGCGTTCCATCCCGAGCTCGGCGACGATCTCCGGCTCCACGAGCTGTTCATCGACGAGGTGATGTGATGTCCGGCCATTCCAAGTGGGCGACCATCAAGCACAAGAAGGCGGCGACCGACAAGGCCCGCGGCAAGCTGTTCGCCAAGCTGCTCCGGCAGGTGGAGGTGGCGGCGCGTGAGGGGGGCGGCGACCCGGAGGCCAACCCCACGCTGCGCACGATGTTCCAGAAGGCGCGAGACAACTCGATCCCGATGGACACGATCGAACGGGCCATCAAGCGGGGCACGGGCGAGCTGGAGGGTGTCACCTACGAGGAGGTGACCTACGAGGGCTACGCGCCCGGAGGGGTGGCGGTGATGGTCGACGTGCTCACCGACAACCGCAACCGTGCCGGCGCCGACGTCCGCAACGTCTTCACCAAGAACGGCGGCTCGATGGCGGAGCCGGGCGCCGTGGCATGGCAGTTCGACCGCAAGGGAACGATCGTCGTGCCACGCTCGGCCGACGAGGAGGAGCTGATGCTGACCGCCCTGGACGCCGGGGCGGAGGACATCGTCGACGACGGCGATTCCTGGCGCGTCATCTCGCCTCCCACCGAGCTGCACGCGGTGCGCACGGCCCTGGAGGCCGGGGGCATCGGCGTCGAGTCGTCGGACCTGACGATGGTGCCGCAGGCGACCGTCCCGCTCGACACGGCCGAGGGGGCCAAGAGGGTGCTGCGCCTCATCGACGCCCTGGACGAGCACGACGACGTGCAGGCGGTGCACGCCAACTTCGACATCCCCGACACCATCCTCGAGACCGTGGAGGCCGCACCATGAGCGACACCGTGGCGGTGGGCCGGTCGGCGCCCGACTTCACCCTGCCGGGCACCGACGGCACGCCCGACGGGCACCGTGACTACACCCTGTCGGAGTTCAAGGGCCACCCCGTGGTGCTCGTCTTCTATCCCGGCGACAACACGCCGGTGTGTACGCGACAGCTCAACAGCTACACGTCCGACATCGACCAGTTCCGGTCGGTCGACGCCCAGGTGCTGGCGATCAGCCCCCAGTCGGTGGAGAGCCACGACGGATTCAGCGCCAACCAGGGTGGCTTCGCCTTCCCGCTGCTGGCGGACACCGACAAAGCCGTGGGCAAGACGTACGGCATCCTCGGGCCGGTCGGGTTCTATCGCCGGTCCATCTTCGTGGTGGACGGCGAGGGCGCGGTCCGCTACGCCCACCGGGCGGTGGCAGGCCTGTGGTTCCGGCCCACCGACGAGGTGGTGGAGGCGGTCCGCGCCGCATCGGCGTAGAGCCGGCGGCGATCGGCGTCGGCTCGTCACGGCGAGCTTCCGGCTCTGACTGCCTCGCCGCGGGTCGCTCGGGCTCCGAGCGCACCCGTGGGCGCAGGCTCGAGGATCGACGGGCATCCACCGGGCGGGGGAGCGGGTCGGCTAGCTTCCGAACTCGTGTTCGTGCTCGGCATCGATCCCGGCCTGTCGCGGTGCGGCTACGGCGTCGTCGAGCGGCTGGGCCGCGGTCGATCCCGAGCGGTGGCGGCCGGCGTCCTGCGCACCGATCCGGCGGCGGACGTGCCCGAGCGCCTGGTCGACCTGCAGGCCGACCTGCGCTCGCTGCTCCGGGAGCACCGGCCGGCGGTGATGGCCATCGAGCGCGTGCTGTTCCAGGCCAACGCCCGCACGGCGATCCCGGTGGCCCAGGCGGCGGGCGTGGCCATGGTCGAGGCGGTGGCGGCGGGATGCCAGGTCGTCGAGTACTCGCCCAACCGCGTCAAGCAGACGATCACCGGCGACGGCGGGGCCGGCAAGGACCAGATGGAGCGCATGGTGCAGACGCTGCTCGGCATCGCCACGCCGCTGCGGCCGGTCGACGCGGCCGACGCGGTGGCGGTAGCCCTGTGCCACCTGGCCCACGTCCCGTTGCGGGAGCGGGTCGGCGCTCGTGCCGGCCGTTCGACCCGAGTCAATGGGTTCCGGGGGGTCGAGCCCGAGGCAATGAGTGCCCGCTCCGGAACCGATGACCTCGGGTTCCGGGTGGCGGAACCGATTGCCTCGGGGGCGCGGCCGGTTCCGTCGGGGGCGCAGCCGGTTCCGGCCGGGGCGCGGGCGCGGGTTCCGGCGCGGAAGAGGGGGTCATCGTGATCGGGTCGCTGCGCGGCCGCCTGCTCGACCGGGGCGCCGCCGACGGCGTCGCCGGCGAGGTGCTCGTGGAGGTCGGCGGCGTCGGTTACCGGGTGGTCGTGGCGCCGACCACCGCCGTGGCCCTGGGCGACATCGGCGACGAGGTGTTCGTGTGGGTGCACCATCACGTGCGCGAGGACACCGAGACGCTCTACGGGTTCGGCGGCCGCGACGAGCGCATCACGTTCGAGGCGCTGCTCGGGGCGCACGGGGTCGGACCTTCGCTCGCGCTCGCCATCCTCTCGGTCCACGACCCGGTGGCGCTGGCCCGCATCCTGGCCGAGGACGACGTCGGGGCGCTGTGTCTGGTCCCGGGCGTGGGCAAGAAGACCGCGGCCCGCCTGCTGGTCGAGCTCAAGTCGCGCCTGCACGTTCCCGAGTTCGACCCGCGGATCGCCGCGAGCTCGCGCCAGGCATCGAGCGCCAACGGCGCCGGCACCACCCACCAGCCGTCCACGCGCTCCGACGTGCGGGAGGCCCTGGCAGGGCTCGGCTATTCGGCTGACGAGATCCACGGCGCCACCGCGGAGCTCCCCGACGACGGCGAGGCCTCGCAGCTCCTCCGGCAGGCACTCCGACACCTCGCGACCGCGCGCCAGGTGTGACGGCCATGCGCGAGGAGCTGCTCGATCCCGAGTCCCGACCCGACGAGGCCGCGGCCGACGCCGGACTCCGGCCCCGGCGGCTGTCGGAGTTCGTGGGCCAGGCCGAGCTGAAGGCCCACCTCGACATCGTGCTCGAGGCGGCGCGGCGCCGGGGTCAGGCGCCCGACCACCTGCTGTTTTCGGGCCCTCCGGGGCTCGGCAAGACCACGTTGGCGACGATCATCGCCAACGAGCTCGACGCGCACATACAGGCCACGTCCGGGCCCGCGCTGGACCGGGCCGGCGACCTGGCGGCCATCCTCACGCAGCTCGACCACGGCGACGTGCTCTTCGTCGACGAGATCCATCGGTTGCCCCGCCCGGTGGAGGAGGTCCTCTACCCGGCCATGGAGGACTTCCAGGTCGACATCGTGCTGGGCAAGGGCCCGGCGGCCCGGTCGATCCGCCTCGACCTGCCGCGCTTCACGCTGGTGGGCGCCACCACCCGGACCGGCTCGATCACCGGCCCGCTGCGTGACCGCTTCGGCCTGGTGGCGCGGCTCGACTACTACACGGCCGCCGACCTCGAGGCCATTGTCCGGCGGACGGCCGGGATCCTTCAGGTCGGCATCGACGAGCCCGGCTGCGCCGAGATCGCACGCCGGGCCCGGGGCACGCCGCGCATCGCCAACCGCCTGCTCCGCCGCGTGCGCGACTTCTCCGAGGTCCGCAGCGACGGCTCGGTCGACCGGCGGACGGCCGAGGAGGGCCTGGCCCTCTTCGGCGTGGACCGGCGGGGGCTCGACAAGGTCGACCGCGCGCTCCTCTCCGCCGTGTGCGAGCGCTTCGGCGGCGGCCCGGTGGGGCTGTCGACGCTCGCCATCGCGGTCGGCGAGCAGACCGAAACCGTCGAGGACGTCTACGAGCCGTTCCTCATCCAGCAGGGTCTGCTCATGCGCACCCCGCGGGGGCGGGTGGCGCTGCCGGCGGCCTGGGAACACCTGGGCTTGGCGCCGCCGCCCGGCGGAGCATCCGGCACCGCCCCCACGCTGTTCGGGGGCTGATCGCCGACCGGGGCGCCGGTAGCGTTGCCACACCCCATGGACGTGGCCGAGTTCGTTTACGAGCTGCCGGAGGCTTCGATCGCGCAGGAGCCGATCGAACCGCGTGACCGTGCCCGGTTGCTGGTGGACCGGGGCCCCGGCGCCCCACCTGCGCACCGCACGGTCGCGGACCTGCCGGCGTTGGTCCGCCCGGGTGACGTGGTCGTGGTCAACAGCACGCGGGTCCTGCCCGCCCGGCTGCGCCTCACCAAGCCCACGGGGGGCGCGGTGGAGGTGCTGCTGCTGGAGCGGCTCCCCAGCGGTGAGTGGGAGGCGCTGGTCCGCCCGGGGCGCAGGGTGGCACCGGGAACCGAGTTGGCGGTGGCACCGGACCTCCGCGTGTGCTTCGGCGGGCCCGGCCCGAGCGGCCGTGGGAGCGGCAAGGAGGGGCCGGGGGAGGGCACCCGGTTGGTCGAGCTGGTGACGGACGGCCTCGTCGACGAGCTGACGCTGCTGGACCGGCACGGTGTCGTGCCGCTTCCGCCGTACATCACCGCGCCTCTGGCCGATCCCGAGCGCTACCAGACGGTGTTCGCCGAGCGGCCGGGCTCGGTGGCGGCGCCCACCGCGGGCCTCCACCTCACTCCGGCGGTCCTCGACGGCTGCCGGGCGGCCGGCGCGCAGATCGAGATGGTGGACCTGGTCGTGGGCATGGGCACCTTCCGCCCGATCTCCGCCGCCAAGGTCGAGGACCACCACATGCACGCCGAGCGCTACCAGGTGCGCCCCGCGACCGTGGCGGCGTGTGAGGCGGCCCGGGCCGGCGGTGGGCGGGTCGTGGCGGTGGGGACGACCACAGTGCGGGCGCTGGAGTCGGCGGCGCTCTCGGGCCAGCTCGAGGGGCGGACCGAGCTCTTCATCCACCGACCCTGGCACTGGCGCGCCGTCGACGTGCTGCTCACCAACTTCCACCTGCCCCGCTCGTCGTTGCTGGTGCTGATCGACGCCTTCGTGGGTGGCCGGTGGCGCGACCTGTACGGCACCGCGCTTGTGGCCGGCTATCGGTTCCTCTCCTTCGGCGACGCCATGCTGCTCGACCGGAGCCTGTAGGCGGTGGCCCTCGACTTCACCACCGACGCCCGCTGCGGGGCGTCCCGGACGGGCACCGTCGGCACCGCCCGCGGCACGTTCCCAACGCCCTGCTTCATGCCCGTGGCGACCCGCGGGGCGGTGCGCACGCTGTCGTCGGCCGACCTCGAGGACCTGGGGGCCGACGTCATCCTCGGCAACACCTACCACCTGATGCTGCGCCCCGGCGCCGACGTCGTCGCCCGCTGGGGCGGGCTCCATGGCTTCGTCGACTGGCGGGGCAACATCCTGACCGACTCCGGCGGGTATCAGGTGTTCTCGCTCGCGCCCCGCGTCGACGACGAGGGCGCCACCTTCGCGTCCGCGTACGACGGCAGTCCGCACCACCTCACCCCCGAGGGGGCCGTCGACGCGCAGGTGCTCCTCGGCAGCGACATCCAGATGGTGTTGGACGTCTGCCCACCGCTGCCGTCGCCACCCGCGGCGATCCGCTCGGCCGTCGAACGGACGGCGCTGTGGGCCGAGCGCGCCCGCAAGGCCTTCCTTGCCCACGAGCGCCCGGACCTCAGCCAGTTCGGCATCGTCCAGGGGGGCGTCGACGCCGGGCTGCGGTCCGAGAGCGCAGAGCGCACCGTGGCCATCGGCTTCGAGGGCTACGCCGTGGGCGGGCTGTCGGTGGGAGAGCACCGCTCGGAGATGCTTCCGGCGCTGGCGGCGGCCCTGGCGGGCCTGCCCGAGGACCGTCCCCGCTACCTCATGGGGCTGGGCGATCCCCTGGGCATCGTCGACGTCGTGGGGCTGGGCATCGACATGTTCGACTGCGTCCTGCCCACCCGCCTGGGGCGTCACGGCACCATGCTGACCTCGACCGGGCGCCTGAACCTCCGCAACCAACGCTTCGCAACGGACACCGGACCGATCGACGACGCTTGTGGCTGCCGGGTGTGCGCACGCTGGTCACGGGGCTACCTGCGCCACCTGCTGTCGGTCGACGAGCCCACGGCGCCGCGGCTGCTGACGATCCACAACGTGCACTGGACCCTCGAGCTGGTGCGGCGGGTCCGACGGGCGATCGCCGAGGGCTCGCTGGCGGCACTGCGGGCCGACCTGGCCGAGCACTGGCCCGATGGTGCCATTCTCGGCCGCCGCGATGGGGAGTCACCCAGGGGCACCGGCTAACCTCATCCGGCTGCCTATGCAAGCGTTGATCGTCCTCGCCGTCACCTTCGCGTTGCTGTGGGTGTTCTTCATCCTCCCCCAGCAACGGCGGGTACGAGCACACCAGCAGCTGGTGGCGGGGCTCGGGGAGGGCGACGAGGTGGTGCTCAGCGCGGGTATCCACGGCCGCATCACCGAGCTCGGTGCCGAGGACCTGATGCTCGAGGTGGCCCCGGGCGTGGAGCTGCGGGTGGCCCGCCAGGCCGTGCTGCGCCGCGTCGAGACCGTGGACGCCGACGCCCTCCCGGACCCCTCCGCAGAGGACGTCGATGGCGACTCCGCGGGCGACGGTTCGCCACGCGACGATCCGCGGCCGGCCGGCACCGACGTGGTCACGCCCACCGATCCGACCTGAACGCAATGCGACGCAAGCTCTGGCTCCCCCTGGTCTTCATCGTGGTGGCCGCCATCGGCGGCCTGGCAGCGACGCTCATCTCCGGCAGCAGCCCGGAGCTCGGGCTCGACCTCCAGGGGGGTGTCTCGGTTGTGCTCGAGCCCACGTCGAACGCGAGCAACGACGCCCTCGGGCAGTCGGTCGAGATCATCCGCGACCGGGTCGACGCCCTCGGTGTGGCCGAGCCCGAGATCACCCGCCAGGGCGATGCGATCGTCGTGCAGCTACCGGGGGTGAAGAACCGCGACCGTGCGCTGGAGCTCGTCGGGCAGACGGCGGAGCTCCGCTTCCGCCCCGTGCTGCAGGATCTCAGCGGATCCGAGGTGATCCAGCCCGACGAGAACGCGAGCACGACGACCACGGCCCCGGAGGGCGACGGGACCACCACCACGACCGCCGGTGGGGCGACGACCACCACGGCACCGGACGAGAACGCCGCAGGGCTTCCACTGGGCGAAAGCGCCGGCGCCGCGCAGGAGCCGACCACCACGACGACCGCGCCGCCGACCACCACCACGGGTCCGGAGGAGCCGGCCCAGTCCGAACCGGTGCAGCTGACGTCCCGCCAGGACGACAAGGCCGATGCCACCGTGACGCTCCAGGGCAAGGACGGCGAGGGTGTCTACGAGCTGGGGCCGACGCTGGCGACGGGGCAGATCGTGTCGTCGGCACACGCCGAGATCCCCCAGGGACAGTGGCTCGTTGCGCTGTCGATGAAGGGCGGCGCCGACGGCATCGACAAGTTCAACGAGATCGCGGCCCAGTGCAACCCGCCCAGCGCGACCTGCCCCGCCGGCCGGCTGGCCATCGTCCTCGACTCGGTGGTCCAGTCGGCGCCCACGATCAACGAGCCGAGCTACAGCAAGGACGACATCACCATCAGTGGCAGCTTCACCGAGGGCGAGGCCAAGGACCTGGCCCTGGTGCTGCGCTACGGGTCGCTGCCGGTGGAGCTCGAGCGCCAGAGCGTGCAGACGGTGTCGGCGTCGCTGGGTGAGGACTCCTTGCGTGCCGGCGTCATCGCCGGCGTCGTGGGCCTCGTCCTGGTGGCGCTCTACATGTTGCTCTACTACCGGGCACTGGGCGTGGTGATGATCGTGGGGGTCGGCATCTCGGGGGCCCTCCTCTACAGCATCGTGTCGTGGATGGGTGAGACCCGCGGGCTGGCACTCACGCTGGCCGGGGTGACCGGCATCATCGTGTCGATCGGCGTGACCGTCGACTCGTACGTGGTGTTCTTCGAGCGGCTCAAGGACGAGGTCAAGGCCGGCCGGACCCTGCGCACGTCCACCGAGCGGGCGTTCAGGCGCGCCTTCCGCACGATCCTCGCCGCCGACATCTCGTCGTTCCTCGGCGCCGCGGTCCTGTGGTGGCTGACCGTGGGGTCGGTGCGGGGCTTCGCGTTCTTCCTCGGCCTCTCGACCGTGCTGGACGTGATCGTGGCCTGGTTCTTCACCCGGCCGACGGTCATCCTGCTGTCTCGCAACCGGTTCTTCACCGAGATGCCCGGCTTCGGCGTGGCCCGGGGGTTGGCGTCCAGCGGCGCCCTGGCCCGCCCGGCGGTGGCACCGGTGCCGGGAGCAGGGAAATGAGCGACAAGACGGCCCAACCCGACGGCGCGTCTGCGGACAACGGATCCGGCGACGGCGCCGTCGCCCCGGAGGTGAAGCGGCGCTCCATCTGGACCCGGCTCTACCACGGCGAGACCAACTTCGACTTCGTCGGGCGTCGCAAGGTCTGGTTCATCCTGTCGCTGGTCGCCGTGCTCATCGGTCTCGGAGCGTTGCTGACCCGCGGCCTCAACCTCGGGATCGACTTCGAGGGGGGCGTGGTGTGGGAGGTTCCGGCCGGTGATGCGTCGGTGGCGGACGCCCGCAACGCGATCGACGAGTTCGGCCTCGCGAGCGCCACCATCCAGGAGCTCCAGGGTGACGAGGGCACCGAGCTGCGGATCGAGGCGGAGCCGGTGTCGGCCAGCACCAGCGACCAGGTGACCGACGCCCTCGCCCAGGTCACGGGGTCGTCGGCCGACGACGTCAGCCTCACCTCGGTCGGCCCGTCGTGGGGCCGGGAGATCAGCGACAAGGCGATCCGGGCGCTCGTCGTCTTCCTGGTCCTGGTCACCATCTACATCGCGCTGCGCTTCGAGCTGAAGATGGCCGTCCCCACGCTGGTGGCCCTGATCCACGACGTGCTGATCACGATCGGGGTGTACGCAGTGACCCAGCTGGAGGTCACACCGGCGACGGTGATCGCCGTGCTCACCATCCTCGGCTACTCGATCTACGACGGCATCGTCGTGTTCGACAAGGTCGACGAGAACACGCGCCTCGTGTCGTCGACCGGGGGCCTGAGCTATGGGGGCATGGTCAACGTGTCGCTCAACCAGGCCCTGATGCGCTCCCTGAACACGACGATCACCGCCCTCCTGCCGGTGACCTCGCTGCTCGTGGTCGGCTCGTGGATCATGGGCGCGGTCGTGCTCCAGGAGTTCGCGATCGCCCTCCTCATCGGCCTGTTCTCGGGGGCGTACTCGTCGCTGTTCATCGCGTCGCCGTTGCTGGCGTGGCTCAAGGAGCGCGAGCCCCGCTACCGCGACATCAAGCGACGGGTCGACGCCCGCGGCGGCGAGGCCGAGGTCGTCGCCGCCGCCGTTATGGCGGGAACGACGACGGTCGGCTCGGGCCCCGCACGCCCGCCGGCCAGCAGCGGCGCCGCGGCCCGCTCGTCGCCGGGGGACACCCGCGTGGTCACGCCCGGCGGCCGGGCCATTCCGCCCCGGCCCCGCAAGAAGACCAAGCGCAGCCGCTGACGTTTCGAGGGGGGAGGGAAGCCCTCGCCCCTCGAGCTCCCCCCACCGCTTCGGTCGCCGCCTGTCGGCGGCGTCGCTCACCTGTCGCTCGACCGGCGGAGCCGGATCGAGCGGCGGTGGGGGCTCCGGCGGGAGCCTCCGCCCCCCACACCCCTCGCCGGCACGCGGGCGGCTGGGGTGGCGGCTGACCCCTTCATCGACTTGCGGCGGTTTACAGCCCCATGGGGGCCCTAGCCGCCGCAAGTTCGGTTGGTCGGCGTCACGGCTGGGCGGGCCAACCGGCGGTAACGTCGGCCGCCATGAGCCGTGATTCGGCGTGGCTGGCGAGCCACCTGCGCGACGTCCCCGACTTCCCCCGCCCGGGCGTCGTCTTCAAGGACCTGACGCCGCTGCTCGCCGACGTCGACGCCTTCCGCTACGCGGTCGACGCCATTGCCGACCACGCCGCCGGGCTCACCGTCGACAAGGTCGTGGGCATCGAGGCACGGGGCTTCATCTTCGCCGCCGCGGTCGCCTACCGGCTCGGCGCCGGCTTCGTCCCGGTCCGCAAGAGGGGCAAGCTCCCGTGGAAGACGGTCACCGAGACCTACGAGCTCGAGTACGGCACCGACATGCTCGAGCTCCACGAAGACGGCATCGTCCCGAACGACGCGGTCTACGTGGTCGACGACGTCCTCGCCACCGGCGGCACCGCTGCCGCCACCTGCCGGTTGGTCGACCGCCTGGGCGGCATGATCGCCGGGCTGGCGTTCGTCGTCGAGTTGGGATTCCTCGAAGGAAGGGCGAAACTTCCCAAGGAGTACGACGTGCTGGCTTTGGTCACCGTCTAGAGGAGAAGGAGGCAGGGGTGCCCACGGTCGATCGAGTCCTGCCGTGGCGGCGCAACCATCAGCCGCCGGCGGACGAGGTCGCGCCCCTGCTGAACTCCTTCCGGCAGCGGCACCCCAAGGCGCCCACCGCACTCATCACCCGGGCGTACCTCCAGTCGGCCGACGCGCACTCGGGACAGAGCCGCGACTCCGGCGAGCCGTACGTCGAGCACCCGCTGGCGGTGGCCCGCATCGTGTCGGACCTCGGGCTCGACGACGTCACCATCGCCGCCGCCCTGCTCCACGACACCGTCGAGGACACCGGCGTCACGCTCGACGACATCGCCCGCGCCTTCGGCGGCGACGTGGCCGCGATCGTCGACGGCGTCACCAAGCTCGACCGGGTCCAATTCAACTCGAAGGAGGCCCAGCAGGCCGCCACCATGCGCAAGATGCTGGTGGCCATGGCCAAGGACCTGCGGGTCCTGATCATCAAGCTGGCCGACCGCCTCCACAACATGCGCACCATCGCCGCGCTGCCGGCGTGGAAGCAGGAGCGCATCTCCCACGAGACCCTGGACATCTACGGCCCGCTGGCCCATCGCCTGGGCATGCAGGACGTCAAGACCCAGCTCGAGGACCTGGCCTTCGCGGCCCTGCACCCCAAGCGCTACGCCGAGATCGACCACATGGTGTCGGTCCGCACGCCCGAGCGCGACCTCTACCTCATGCAGGTGCTCGAGGAGGTACGCCAGCGCCTTGCCGAGCTCGGCATCAGCGCCGACGTGACCGGCCGCCCGAAGCACCTCTACTCCATCTACGAGAAGATGGTGGTGAAGGGCCGCGAGTTCGACGACATATTCGACCTGGTGGGCATGCGGGTCGTGGTCGAGTCCGTCAAGGACTGCTACGCGGCCCTGGGCTCGATCCACGCCACCTGGAAGCCGGTGCAGGGCCGGTTCAAGGACTACGTGGCCATGCCCAAGTTCAACCTGTACCAGTCCCTGCACACGACGGTGATCGGGCCGCAGGGCAAGCCCCTCGAGGTGCAGATCCGCACCTGGGAGATGCACGCCCGGGCCGAGCAGGGGGTGGCGGCGCACTGGGCGTACAAGGACCGCGACCCCAACGACAGCGACCTGCCCTGGCTCAACCGCATCGTCGACTGGCAGTCCGAGACCACGGATCCCGACGAGTTCATGCAGCGGCTGAAGATCGACCTCGAGCAGGACGAGGTCTTCGTCTTCACGCCCAAGGGCAAGGTCGTGACGCTGCCGGTGGGCGCAACCCCCATCGACTTCGCCTACGCCATCCACACCGAGGTTGGCCACGCCTGCGTCGGCGCCCGGGTCAACGGCCGGCTGGTGCCGCTGGACTCGAAGCTGGCATCGGGCGACACCGTGGAGATCTTCACGTCCAAGGTCGAGGGCGCCGGGCCCTCGCGTGACTGGCTGCAGATCGTGGCCACGCCGCGGGCGGCCTCGAAGATCCGCCAGTGGTTCTCCCGGGAGCGGCGCGAGGACGCCATCGAGCAGGGCCGCGACGACCTGATGAAGGCGCTGCGCCGGGAGGGCCTCCCGGTGCAGAAGCTGCAGAGCGGGGCCGTGCTGGGCGACACCGCCAAGACGATGAACTACGCGGACCTCGACGGGCTGTACGCAGCCATCGGCGAGAACCACGTGTCGGCCAAGGCGGTGGCGGCACGGATCACCAAGTCGCTGCGCGAGGTCGGGCCGGAGCAGGAGGAGACGCTCCCGACCACCATCCGCCAGCCGCGCCGCAGCCGCGTCGCCAGGGGCCCGGCGGGGGTCCACGTCGAGGGGCTCGACGACGTGTTCGTGCGGCTGTCCCGGTGCTGCACGCCCGTGCCGGGCGACGAGATCATCGGCTTCGTGACCCGGGGCCGGGGCGTGTCGGTGCACCGCGCCGACTGCGCCAACGCCGTGTCGCTGGCGTCGGGCCAGGCCGACCGCCTGATCGACGTGGAATGGGACATCGAGCCCGGCGGGGTGTTCATCGCCTCCGTCGAGGTCAAGGCGCTCGACCGGGCCAAGCTCCTCCGGGACGTGACCATGGCGTTCGCCGACCACCACGTCAACATCCTGAGCTGCACGACCCAGACCGGCTCGGACCGGGTGACGAAGATGCGCTTCGACATGGAACTGGGTGACCCCTCGCACCTGGACTCGCTGCTGTCGACGATCAGGGGCATCGACAGCGTCTACGACGCGTACCGGGTCGTGCCCGGCAGAGGCGGCTGAGTCGAATCCGCCCCCAGACTCCGATTCCGGCGTTACGGGGCGGGGAGGAGCCAGATGGGCATAGCCCTGACCAGGGTGTATCGCATAGAAGCGCCGGTGGCCGACGGGCTTCCGATCGCCGACGCCTCCGAAGGCGCGCCCCCGTGGGGCTCCACGACGCGTTCGGTCGGCGGGACCGGCTCCGGGGGACGGTGCTGGTGACCGATCATCGCCGGCCGAACATCCGCTCGCTCGTCCGAGCTCGCCGGCCGCGCTCGTCGCGCCGCGACGCCAGCCATGACGACGGGCTGGCCATCGCCGATGACGCGGCGACCGAAGCCCGGCGGTCGAAGATCGTCGACAGCGCCATCTACGTCGACGGTAAGCGAGTCGCCTCGCCCAAGTCGTTGACCGACACCTTCGAGAGCCTCCGCCGCCGGCCCGAGGACATGGCCTGGATCGGCCTCTACCGGCCCGATGACCACGAGGTCGGATCGCTGGCTTCCGAGTTCCAGCTCCACCCCCTGGCCGTCGAGGACGCGATCCACGCCCACCAGCGGCCCAAGATCGAGCGCTACGACGACACCCTCTTCGTCGTGCTCCGCCCGGCCCGCTACCTCGACGAGACCGAGGAGGTCGAGTTCGGCGAGGTCCACGTCTTCGTCGGCCCCAGGTTCGTCCTCACCGTTCGCCACAGCGAAGCCCCCGAGTTCAGCTCCGTCCGCCGCCGGCTGGAGAGCCAACCCGACCTGCTCAGACGCGGCCCCGAGGCGGTCCTCTACGCCTTGCTCGACAAGGTCGTCGACGGCTACTACCCGGTGGTGGCCGGCCTCGGCAACGACATCGACGAGATTGAAGCCGAGGTCTTCAGCGGCGATCCGAAGGTCTCACGGCGGATCTACGAGCTGTCTCGCGAGGTCGCCGAGTTCCAGCGCGCCACCCGTCCGTTGGTCGGCATGATCGCCGCATTGTCCGCCGGGTTCGTCAAGTACCAGGTCGACGAGGAGCTCCAGCGGTACCTGCGGGACGTCGACGACCACGCCACCCAGATCGTCGAACGCGTCGACGAGTTCCGTCACGCGTTGCGGGACATGCTGACCGTCAACGCCACCCTCGTCGCGCAACAGCAGAACGAGGAGATGCGCAGCCTCAGTGAGGCCAGCAACCTTCAAAACGAAGAGGTCAAGAAGATCTCCGCCTGGGCGGCCATCCTCTTCGCGCCCACCCTCATCGGCACCATCTACGGCATGAACTTCGATCACATGCCCGAGCTCGGCTGGGCCCACGGTTACCCGATCGCCCTAGGTCTCATGGTGCTCATCTGTGTCACGCTCTACGCCGTGTTCAAGCGGCGCGGTTGGCTCTGAGCGAGCTGCGCATCACCGCCGGTCAGCGCGGGATCGAGCGGAGCCAGTTCCGGGCGTGTGCGAGTGTCGTTTCCAGGCCCTGCACCGCCTGGCGGAGGGTGGCCTCGGCGTACTCGACCGGCGCGCCGGTGACCGCGGCGTGAGCCTGCTCGCTCCGCTCGGCTTCGATGGCCACCTGCCGCGTCTGCCCCTGCAGGTCTCCGAGGATCGCCGCCGCCCGGGGATCGACGGCTCCGGCCCGCTGCCGAACCGCGTCGATGCGTGGCAACAGCGCGGACGCCTGAGCGCGCAGGGCGCTGTCACGGACCGCGGCGTCGGTGGCGGTACCGGCCGGGACCGCGAACGCCGCCACGACCCGGTCGCCGTCCGCGACGAGGTCGTCGACCTCGTCGGCGAGCTTGCGCTGGCGCGATCGGCGACTGGCTCCCACCGCCAGGGCGATGAGTGCGATGACCACCGCCACGATGGCGGCGACGATGAGAGCGATCCCCGCTCCCGAGGAGATGAAGCTGTCGTCGTCGTCCGAGGAGGCGGGTGCGACGGTCGTCGCGGTGGTGGTGCCCGGCGCCGCCGTGGATTCGGTGGTCGGCTCCTCGGTCGTCGTGGTCGGAAGCGTGGTCGTCGTCTCGGACGTCGTAGTCGTGGGCGCTGCCGTCGTGGTGGTGGTCGGCTCAGGCTGCGCAGGGCCCATCGGCGGAGCCAACCGCGGCGCCTCGCCGCGGGCATCACCCGACCGGGGTGAGCACCCGGCCCCGGGAACGGCATCACACCGACGCGCGGTTCCCGGGCGGGGATCGGCCAGACTGTGCGTGCCGGCAGACCTTGACCGGGTGCGGCGGACATTGGAGACACCGTGGGCCAGGTCCAGACCAGGATGTACCGCAAGGGAGCGTTGGAGGCCGAGGCGTTCGGCATCGCCGACGTCTCCGAGCACCTGGACGAGCCCGACACCGTCGTGTGGGTGGATCTCTGCGGCCCGAACCGGGACGAGCTGCACGAGCTGGCCACGGAGCTGGGCCTGCACGAGCTCGCGGTCGAGGACGCGCTGGGGCCCCATCAGCGACCCAAGCTCGACCACTACGCGACCCACCTGTTCCTGTCGTGCCACGCAGTGCAACTCGACGCCGACACCTGGGAGCTCGTCGACCGCGAGGTCGACGCCTTCGTGGGTGACCGCTGGCTGATCACCGTCCGCGATGACGCTCGCTTCGCGATGGACACCGTGCGGAGGCGTTGGGACCGCTCGTCCGAGCTCGCCGTCCACGGCGTGAGCTTCCTGCTGTACGGGCTGCTCGACGTCGTGGTCGACGGGTACTTCGACGTCGTCCGGGCGTTCGACGAGTACTACGACGAGATCAGCGAGAGCATCTTCGACGAGCACCCCCTCGACGCCACCAAGCAACGGGACTGGTTCCACATGCGCCGGGCGCTGGTGAAGTTCAACCGGTTGGTGGCGCCGACACGCGAGACGGTGAGCGCCCTGATGCGCCGCGAGCAGACCGTGGTGCCCGAGGACCTCTACCCCTACTACCAGGACGTGTACGACCACATCCTGCGGGTGAGCGAGGCCTCGGACTCCCTGCGGGACCTGGTGGCGACGATCGTCGAGACCAACCTCAGCCTGCGCGACTATCGCCAGAACCAGATCGTGAAGAAGGTCAGCAGCTGGGCGGCGATCATCGCCGTGCCGGCGGCGATCACCGGCTACTACGGCATGAACGTTCCCTACCCGGGCTCAGGCGACACGTGGGGGTTCATCTTCTCCTCGGTGCTCCTCGTGGTCGCGTCGTTCGGGCTCTACGGGCTGTTCCGCTGGCGCGACTGGCTCTGAGCCGCGGTCCCCGCCCCGCCCCGCGGCCCGCCCCGCAGCCAGGACGCCGGTCGTCACCGTGGTCTTGCACGCCTCAGTGGGTACCGGCGACGACGAGCCGCGGCCGAGGATCGGCACGGCGCGGGACGCTAGCGGCGCGCGGCGCGCCCGAGTAGCGTGCGCCGCAGTCATGAATCCGGGCAGTCGGTGCGACTCCGACGCGGTCCCGCAGGTCGCCCACTCCACCAGGATGGAGGTCACCACATGGCTGCGATCACCGCAGTCCCAGAGGGGGCATCGGCGCCAATCTCGAGGGCAGGATTCCTGCTCTTCGCCCTCGCCGTCAGCCTGCTGTGGCTGGTCACGTTCGAGGCGGGCCCGGCGTCCCAAGCGATCGGGCAGGCCGGCAGCTTCTTCCACGAGCTGTTCCACGACGGGCGCCACCTCATCGGCGTCCCCTGCCACTGAACCCCACTGGTCATGGTGCGCAGCTTGGGGCAGCGGGTGGACCCGTCGCGCCTGCGGTCCCTGGCGGTGGCGGGCGCGGTGGTCGGCCTTCTCGCCGGCATCGTCGGCGCCGCGTTCGCGTCGGTCGCCGGTGAGCCGGCCGTCGACGACGCCATCGCCATCGAGGAGGCCAAGGCCACCCCGGCCGAGGATCCCGGCGCCCACGGTGACGACGAGGCATCGGTGTCGCGCTCGGACCAGCGGGGCGTAGGGCTGTTCGGTGCCTACGCGTTGTCGGGCGCCGCCCTCGGCGCCCTGCTGGCGCTGACCGCACACGGCCTGCGCCGGGGTCGGCCCGACCCGGCGCGTCGGGTGGTGCTCGCGGGCGTGATCCTCGCGGGGGCGTTCACGGTCGCTCCCTGGTTCAAGTACCCGCCGAACCCGCCCGCCGTCGGCGATCCCGGAACGCTGGCCGAACGCCAGGGCCTGTACGTCGCGGTGATCTGCATCGCCGCAGCCCTGGGGCTGGGCGCCACGGTTTTCGACCGGCGGCTGCGGGCCGCACGGTGGCCCGAGCACCGCCGCCTGCCCGCGGTGGTGGCCGGCGTGGTCCTGCCGATGCTGGTCGCGTACGCCCTCCTGCCACCGGCCCCCGACGAGGTCTCGGTGCCCGCGACGCTGGTGTGGCGTTTCCGGGTCGCGTCCCTGGGAGCGAACCTGACGCTCTGGGCGACGCTGACCCTGGGCTTGGCGTGGCTGGTGGCGGAGGCGCAGCGCCGTCGGTCGCCGGCTCAGCAGCCTGCGCCCGCTTCGCTCACCCTGACCTCCTGACGTGCCGAGCGGGGCCCCGACCCCCCTGACGCGCCGGGCAGGGCCCGAACAACCGGAGGTGCCGGGCAGAGCCCCGACAACAGGGTTCGGGGGCGGAACGGGCCACCGCTAGCCTCGGCGGGTCATGAGCGAATCCTTCCGCGCTCCCATCGGCACGCAGGACGTGCTGCCCCCGGCGTCGACGCGCTGGGAGCGGATGGTCGCGGCCTTCGCCGGTGTGGCCGAGAGGTTCGGCTACGGGTTCGTCCACGGCCCGTTGTTCGAGGACCTCGGCGTGTTCCAGCGCCTCGGCGTCGGCACCGATGTCGTTCGCAAGGAGATGTACGACTTCCACGACAAGGGCGACCGCCACCTGGCGCTGCGGCCCGAGGCCACCGCCTCCGTGGTCCGGGCCTACGTCCAGCACCGCCCGCCGACGCCCTGGAAGGTGTGGTGCGTCACTCCGGTGTTCCGCTACGAGCGTCCGCAGGCGGGCCGCCTGCGCCAGCACCACCAGCTCGACGTCGAGGTCATCGGCGCGGCCGACCCCGACGTGGACGTCGAGGTCATCGCCCTCGGGGCCGCGTACCTCGACGCGCTCGGCCTGCGGCGCTGGCGGCTCATCGTGAACACGCTGGGCACCCCCGCCGACCGGGTCACGTACGGCGACGCGCTCACCGCCTGGCTGCGCGGCCGGGCCGGCGACTTGGCCCCCGAGGATCGCGAGAAGGTCGACACCCACCCGCTGCGGGTGCTGGATTCCAAGCGACCGGCGACACAGGCGGTGATATCCGATGCCCCCCGCATCGCCGATGTTCTCGACGACGCCTCCCGCCGACACTTCGAGCGGGTCCAGGACGGCCTGCGGTCGCTCGGCATTCCGTTCGAAGTCGAGCCGGGCCTTGTCCGCGGCCTCGACTACTACACGCACTCCGTGTTCGAGTTCCAGAGCGAGGCGCTGGAGACCGCGCAGTCGACGATCATCGCGGGCGGGCGCTACGACGGCCTGGTCGAGCAGCTGGGTGGGCCCCCCACTCCCGGCACCGGGTTCGGATCCGGGATCGAACGCATGCTGCTGGCGTGCGACGCCGAGGGAGTCTTCGCCGCGCCGGGGTCCAGCCTCGACGTCTTCGTGGTCGACACGACCGATGGCCGGGCGGCCCGCGACGTCGCCGCCGAGCTGCGGGCGGCCGGCTTTCGGACCGATCGGGCGTTCGACCGTCGGTCGATGAAGGCACAGATGAAGGCCGCGGGCCGCTCGGGCGCGCACGTGGCGGTGATCATGGGCGAACGGGAGGCGGCCGAGGGGACGGCAACGGTGCGGGACCTGTCGCGCAGCGAACAGGAGGTCGTCGGCCGCGACCAGGTCGTCGACGTGGTGCGCAAGGTGCTGGCGGCACGCGCCGAGGCCGCGGGGACGTGAGCGGCGACCTCAGCCAGGCCGGCCGCGCACGGGGCCTACGCACGCACTGGTGCGGCGAGCTCCGCCCGGCCCATGTCGGCCAGCGGGTCACGGTGTGCGGCTGGGTGGCGCACCGTCGCGAGCACGGCGAGCACTTGGCGTTCATCGACCTGCGCGACCGCGAGGGGCTCGTGCAATGTGTCGTCGACGGATCGGTCGAGGCACGTAACGAGTGGGTGGCCCGCGTCACGGGCGTGGTTCGCCTGCGTCCCGAGGGAACCGCCAACCCCGCCCTGGCCACCGGGGACGTCGAGCTCGGCGATTGCGAGGTCGAGATCCTGGGCGCGGCCGAGCCGCCGCCGTTCCCCGTGGACGAGCGCGTGGAGGCCGACGAGATCCTCCGCCTGCGCCACCGCTACGTCGACCTGCGCCGCGGGCGGATGCTGGGCAACCTGCGGGCGCGGGCGCTGGCCAACGCCGCGTTCCGGAGCTCGATGGAGGAGCAGGGCTTCGTCGAGATCGAGACCCCGCTG
>Ga0081538_10000439_pt1 | contig 46752 bp, 49 predicted proteins | sample TabmetS5T2R1_FD_71022 | JGI IMG/M metagenome (GOLD analysis project Ga0081538, IMG submission 71022) | Tabebuia heterophylla rhizosphere microbial communities from the University of Puerto Rico - S5T2R1 | ecosystem: Host-associated > Plants > Roots > Rhizosphere ... | reverse complement strand
GCCTGCGGTCGGGGTGTGGGCGTTGCTGTAGGAGTGGTAGCGGGGGCGGGACTCGAACCCGCGACACCACGATTATGAGCCGTGTGCTCTGACCACCTGAGCTACCCCGCCACGGGAGGTGGCACGTACCAGTCTCCCAGAGCCCCAATACGGAATCGAACCGTAGACCTTCTCCTTACCATGGAGACGCTCTGCCGACTGAGCTATTGGGGCAAGCGACCTCAGAGGATACACAGCCGGTGACGGCATCGAGAAACTCACCTGCGGACCGGGTAGTTTCGCCTCATGTCCCGAGCAACGAAGCCGTTGACCCCCGAGCTCCACGACTATCTCGTCCGTCACAACCGTCCGCAGCCCGACGAGGTACTCCTGGAGCTGGCCAAGGAGACCGCCGACCTGCTCCCCGACCAGGCCGGGATGCAGATCGCCCCGGAGCAGGGGGCGTTCATGACCCAGCTGACCAGGGTCGTCGGCGCCCGGTTCGCGGTGGAGGTCGGCACGTTCACCGGCTACTCCTCGATCTGCATCGCGCGCGGCCTGCCGCCCGGCGGCCGGCTGCTGTGCTGCGACGTCAGCACCGATTTCACCGACGTCGCCCGCCGCTACTGGGATCGCGCCGGAGTCGCCGACCGCATCGAGCTGCGGATCGCGCCGGCGATCGACACGCTGCGCGGCCTGCCCGACGATCCGCCGATCGACCTCGCCTTCGTCGACGCCGACAAGGGTGGGTACGTCGACTACTGGGAGGAGATCGTGTCGCGGACCCGGCCGGGTGGCGTCATCCTCGTCGACAACGTCTTCGCCGCCGGCCGGGTCGTCGAGGACGAGCCGGACGACACCGGGGAGGCCATCCGACGGTTCAACGACCACGCCGCGGCCGACGACCGTGTCGAGCTCGCCATGCTGCCGATCGCCGACGGCCTGACGTTCGCCCGCAAGCTCTGACACTCGCCCAGTCGCCACGGCTCGACCCGAGGACTGACCGATGCCGCCGTACGCGAACTACCTCATGGACATGGACGGGGTCCTGGTGCACGAGGACCAGGCGATCCCCGGCGCCGACCAGTTCCTCGACCGGCTGCGGGCGGCCGGCCGCCGGTTCCTGATCCTCACCAACAACTCGATCTACACGCCCCGCGACCTCACCGCCCGGCTCCGCCGCTCCGGCCTCGACGTCCCCGCCGACGCCCTGTGGACCTCGGCACTGGCGACGGCCAAGTTCCTCGCCGAGCAGCGGCCCGGCGGCAGCGCGTTCGCGATCGGCGAGTCCGGCCTGACGACCGCGCTGCACGACGTCGGCTACACGCTGTCGGCGGTCGAGCCCGACTACGTCGTGCTGGGCGAGACCCGGACGTACAGCTTCGAGCGGATCGCGACCGCGGTCTCGCTGATCCACGGCGGGGCGCGGTTCATCGCGACCAACCCGGACCCGACCGGCCCCTCGCCCGCCGGACCGCTGCCCGCCACCGGCTCCGTCGCCGCCCTCATCTCGACGGCGACCGGGGTGAAGCCGTACTACGTGGGCAAGCCCAACCCGCTCATGATGCGCTCGGCGCTGCGGGCGATCGACGCCCACTCCGAGTCCACCGTGATGATCGGCGACCGCATGGACACCGACATCGTCGCCGGACTCGAGGCCGGCCTGGACACGGTGCTCGTGCTGACCGGCATCAGCGACCGGGCCGCCGCCGACCGCTTCTCCTACCAGCCGACCCGGATCGTCGACTCGGTCGCCGACCTGGTCGACACATGATCGTTCTGTTCAAGCGCACCGGCCGATGAGCGCCGTACGTTCGAGACGTCAACCGCGAAGGAGCCTCCATGAGCGAGCGTGACGACTATCCCGCCGGCGTGCCGTGCTGGGTCGACACCCTGGTGCCGGACCCGGACCGGGCCGTCGCCTTCTACACCGGTCTGTTCGGTTGGGAGGCCGAGGACCGGGCGACGCCGGGGTCGGACCCGTACTACGTCTGCACGCTGCGCGGCCGGGACGTCGCGGCCATCGGCACCCAACCCGACAAGGACCTTCCGCCCGGCTGGAACACCTACGTCCGCGTGGCCGACGTCGACGCCTCCGTGGCGGCCGCCCGTGACGCCGGGGGCGACCTGGTGCTCGAGCCGCACGACGCACCGATCGGCGGCCGACGGGCGATGCTGGCGGATCCCGCCAAGGCGACCATCGGCATCTGGCAGTTCGGCGGCCACCAGGGTGCCCAGCTCGTCAACGAGCCGAGCGCGTGGGCGATGTCGATCCTCAACACCGCCGCGGCCGACGCCGACCGCTTCTACGGTGCCGTCTTCGGTTGGTCCACGTCGGGCTTCGACATGGGCGGCGGAGCCGAGCTGACCATGTGGCACCGGGCCGACTACGTCGGCGGCGAGCCCAGCCAGCCGGTGCCGCGCGACGTCGTGGCGGTGATGACGCCGCTCGGTGACTCCGACGCGGCGGCGGCCTGGACGGTGAACTTCTGGGTCCGCGACGCCGACGCGGTCGCCGAGATCGCGGCGGCGCGCGGCGGCTCGGTCATCTCCTCGCCGGCCGACCGGCCGCCCTTCCGCGAGGCGGTCGTCGCCGACCCGGACGGAGCGCCGATCGCCGTCAGCCAGCTGACCGCGGGTTGACCGTGGCCGGCCCGGACTGGGGCGCCCTGCGGTCCGGCCTCGCGGGCGACGTGGCGACCCCCGACACCTCCGACTACGACGCGATCCGCCGGCCCGCGATCGCGAACTTCCACGACGTACGCCCGGCCGCCGTCGTCCGCTGCCGCGGCACTGCCGACGTCGTCGAGACGGTCGGCTTCGCCACCCGATACGGACTGCCGCTGGTGCCCCGGAGCGGAGGCCACTGCTTCGCGGGTCGCTCGTCGACATCGGGGATCGTCCTCGACGTCACGCCGATGAACGCGGTGACCGCGTCCGACGGGGTCGCGACGGTCGGCGCCGGGGCCCGGCTCGGCCCGGTCTACGACGCGCTCACGGAGCACGGTCGCACCGTCCCGGCCGGCTGCGGCCCGACGGTCGGCGTCGCCGGGCTCGTCCTGGGCGGTGGACTCGGGATCCTCGGCCGCGCGTACGGCCTGACGTCGGACCAACTGCGCGGCGCGGAGGTGGTCCTCGGCGACGGGCGCGTCGTCCGGACCGACGCGGAGCGGGATCCCGACCTGTTCTGGGCGCTCCGGGGCGCCGGCGGAGGTCGCTTCGGGGTCGTGACCTCGCTCGACGTCGCGACCGTCACGGTGCCGGCGGCGACGGCGTTCCACCTGACCTGGCCGGCAACTCACGCGGCCGCGGTCGTCGACGCCTGGCAGGGGTGGGCGCCGGACGCACCGGACGAGCTGGCTCCGAGCCTCCTGATCCGGGCGACCGGCCCCGCCGACGCGACGCCCAGCGTGAACGTCTTCGGTGCCGTGGCGGGCTCGGAGGCGGACCTGACACCGGCGCTCGACGATCTCGTCGTACGGGTGGGCGTCGAGCCGGACACCGCGTACGTCCGGTCCACGACGCATCGGGAGTCGAAGCGGCTGCTCGCCGAGCTGTTCCCGGGCGACGACGAGGTCCGACACCTGCACAGCAAGGGCGAGTTCATCGAGCGGTCGCTGCCGGCCGACGCGATCGAGAGGCTGCTGGCGACGCTCGCGGGCGGCCGGCGCACCGACGAGATCCGGACCCTCGACTTCATGCCGTGGGGCGGCGCCTACAACCGAGTGTCGTCCGACGCCACCGCCTTCCCACACCGGACCGCCCGGTTCCTCCTCAAGCACGAGGTGGACGCGGCGCCGGACCGGCGCGAGGCGGCCCGGCGCTGGCTGGCCGACTCGTGGTCGACGACCCATCCGTGGGGCAGCGGCGGTGCGTACGTCAACTTCCCCGACCCGGACCTCGACTACTGGGCGCCGGCGTACCACGGACCGAACCTCGACCGGCTGCTTCGGGTCAAGGCCGCCTACGATCCCAACGGCGTCTTCGGTCGGCCCGGTCGATCGAGCCGATAGATCACGTGCGGTCGCACCGGGCTGTCCGCCGGGATCCGAGGGTGGTCGAAGTGGCCGTGCAGGGTCATCCCGATCCGCCGCATCACGGCCTGTGACGCCGTGTTGGTGACCGCCGTCATCGACCAGATCCGTGGGAGTCCGGCGCCGTCGAACGCCACGTGGACCCCGGCCCGAGCCGCTTCGGTCGCGTAGCCGTGGCCCCACGCCGCTCGGGCCAGCCGCCAGGCGATCTCCATGTCGCCGGCGCCCGGGACGCCGTCCGGCATCGGGTTCAGGCCGGTGTAGCCGAGGAACTCGCCGGTCTCCGCCAGCTCGAGCGCCCACAGTCCGAAGCCCTGGGTCTCGAACCGCTCGTCGATGAGGTCGACGAACGCGTCGCTTCGAGCCCGATCCATCAGGCTCGGGAAATGACGCATCACCTCGGGGTCGGCGTTCATCGCGGCGAACGGGTCGCGGTCGGAGTCGCGCCAGCGGCGCATCAGGAGGCGTTCGGTACGAAGCTCGTCGAAGCGGGTCGTCACGACGACGAAGCGTACGTCGACGGCTTCCAGCCCCCGGACGCCAGGCATTTTCGCATCGGTCGAGCCAGCGCCACGCGGCGTTCACCGGGTCCGACAAGGGTGTGGAACGCAAGGCTCGGGGTTCACCTCTGGGAGCGGAGCAGTCGATGAGCCACGGCCACCACCACCACCACGACAGCGATGCGGCCGATGCGGTCCAGTCCGATGCCACCAACCTCGCGATCCCCGACGACGACCTGTCGCCCGGCGCCCTGTCCCGACGGCAGATGCTGCGCAGCGCCGGACTGCTCGGCGCCGGCGCGGCCGCGGCGAGTGTGCTCGGAGGGCCGATGACCGCCGCCGCGAGGCCGACCCGGCAGCCGTCACGAGGCGGCTACCGCTGGCTGGCCGGCGACCACCACATCCACACGCAGTACAGCTCGGACGCGATGTACCGGGTGATCGACCAGGTTCGCCACGGCCGCGCGTACGGCCTGGACTGGATGGTGATCACCGACCACGGCAGCATCACCCACGCCAGGATCGGCGTCGAGAAGGTCAACCCCGACATCCGGTCGGCTCGCGAGGCGCTGCCCGACACGCTCGTCTTCCAGGGCCTGGAGTGGAACATCCCCGGCGCCGAGCACGCCACCGTCTTCGTCCACCCCGGCCCGCGCGAGGTCAACGTCCTCAAGCAGTTCGAGAACGGCTACGACGGCGCGGTGAAGGACGCGTCGTCGGGTACGCCGGCGAACGAGGCCCTGGCGATCGCCGGCCTGAACTTCCTCGTCGACGCCGTACGCGCCGGTCGGATCAAGGACGCGCTCTTCTTCGCCAACCACCCGGCTCGGCGCGGCGTCGACTCGCCACACGAGATCCGTGCCTGGCGCGACGCGGCGCCGAACATCGCCGTGGGATTCGAGGGTGCTCCGGGCCACCAGGCGGCCGGCATCCCGGCGCCGCACGGACCCGGCTCGGGGCGGGGCTTCTACGCCGGCTCGCCGTCGGCCGACTCGTTCCCGGGCTACCCGCTCGCGAGCTACCGGACGTGGGGCGGGTTCGACTGGATGACCTCGACGGTCGGCGGCCTGTGGGACAGCCTGCTGGCGGAGGGCAAGCCGTGGTGGATCACCGCCAACTCCGACGCGCACTCGGTCTACCTCGACACGGCGGTGCGCGGCCCGAACAGCGACTTCGAGGCCAACGGCCGCTACGAGGACCCGGTCCACGGCGAGGTGCCGGTCAACGGCAACGGTGACTTCTGGCCCGGCTACTACAGCCGCACCCACGTCGGTGCTCGCGGCACGTCGTACGCCCACGTGATGGACGGCCTGCGAGCCGGTCGGGTGTGGGTCGATCACGGCAACCTGATCACGGCCATCGACGTGCAGGCGCGTCGCCGGGGCAGCTCCGCCGGCGTGCCGCTGGGTGGCGTCCTCCGCGTACGCCGTGGCGACGAGGTCGAGCTGTCGATCATCATCGACCCGGCCACGATGCCGAACTGGGCGCAGTTCCTGCCCAGCCTGGCCCGGGTCGACGTCATCCGTGGCGCCGTCACCGGACCGGTCGACGACCAGGACGCGATCACGGCACCGGACACCAGCGTCGTGAAGTCGTACGACGTCGCCGGGCTGACCGACCAGATCCGGCTGACGTACCGACTCGGCCGCATCGACGAGCCGTGCTACGTCCGGCTGCGCGGCACCGACGGCAATCGCACCGCGCCGGGTGCGTTGGGCGCGGAGATCGACCCGGCGGGTCCGGCGATGGATGTGCTCGGCGACGCCGACCCGTGGCTCGACCTGTGGTTCTACACGAACCCGATCTGGGTACTGCCGCGCTGAGCACGGTGTTGGCCCGCTAACCCGCTCCAACGCCGCGCCGTACCACGGAACTCGGTGGGTAAGGAGCCGGCCATGACCGACGCGCAAACCTGCGGAACGGGACTCGCCCAGCACTCGGTGCTCCCGGCGAAGCTCGACGACCTGATAACGGCGATGGCGGACGTCCTCGAGGCCCACCAGCGGTCGCTCGTCCTGGCCGACCGCGACGCCCGCGCCGAGTACGACGCGTACGCGAAGCTCATCGGCCAGCAGCGCGAGATCGCCGACCGACTACGCGCGACCGCGAGTCAGATGGCGGACTACCGCGGCCTGCCCATGGGCGAGCACGACGAGAAGGAACTGACCTCGCCCGAGGCGGCCGAGGCGTTTCGACGATTCGTGACCCACGAGCAGGAGTTGGTGGCGCTCCTGCAGGAGTCGGTCGCCGAGGGTCGGCAGCTGCTGGCCGCGATGGACTCGTAGGGTGTTCGATCGCGGCTTCGCCGAAGAGGGCCGGCCGCCGGCTCGTCCTACCGCCGGTCGTGCCAGCGGATGGGCCGGGAGACGCCGGAGCGATCGACGAGGTAGATCCGCCCTCGGGGCGACTGCCAGAGGTAGATGCCGTTGACCGGCTGCGCCAGCCGCCAGCCGGCGTGCGTCTTGGCCCGATGGTGCGGCGAACACGGTGGCGAGAGGTTGTCGATCCGAGTCCGCCCATCGGGCACGGCGACTGTGTGGTCGATCTGGCCCTTGCGGCCACCGCTGCCGCAACTGGGGAACGGGCAGTGCGGGGTCTTCAGCACCACCGCCTCGCGCAGCCGTCCCCGGGCGAACCGGTCGTCGCTGGACGGCATCCCGTCGAGATCGATCACCGGCCGGACGGCGACGTTGGCGTGCCCCAGTAGGTCTCGCGCCTGGCCGGCCGTGATCGGGCCGGCGCCTTCGAGGGTGGCGGCGCCGTCGCGGACGCCCTCCCACTGGTCGCGGGTGAGATGCACGTAGACCGTTGCGTCGGACCACGGCGGCGCGGTGGTGGCGCCATCGGCGACGGCGCGCCGCAGGGCGAGGGCATGGAGCGGATTGGCGAGGACTCCGATCGCCTTCGCCCGACGCTCCGCCTTCGGGTCGGCATCGCCGAGCCGACCGAGCAGATCGGCGACGTGGTCTACGGTGGCGTCGAACCGGATCACATCGGCCGCATCCGCGGTGACCGACATGTGCTTAAGTCCGTCGCCGCTCTCGTCGATGTGGACGCCGCGGTCGGCCCGCGCTCGCTCCGCGACCTTCTCGGCGCCGATCGGATCGGCGTCGACGGCGGCGGCATCCACCGCGTCGCGCAGCCGCCGCCAGCCGAGTCCGGGCAGGACGCCGGCCAGCTGCTGATCCACCGCGGCTGCGGCGACGCGGCTGAGCCGTCGGGTCTGATCGGCGACCATTCTCGCGCGCCAGTACGCGATCTCGCCTCGGCGGAGGGCATCGCAGGTCCTCGGCAGTCGATGGCGGAGGTCGAGGGCGACCGCGAGGTGGCCGTGGGCACTGCCGCGGGTCACACCGACCGCCGCGGCGTACTCGTCCACCGCGAACTCGGCGATCTCGGGCGTGCCGTCCCCGCCGGTCGACACCAGCCCTTCGCCGCCGGGAGCCGGGACGCTGTCGACGGTCGCGTTACAGTCGGCGAACTGGCCCAGGCACTCGACCCGACGGCTCGCGAACCACGCGGTCAATCGGTCGGCCGCCAGGAGGTACGCCAGAGCTTGGTCCGCATCGAGATCGGCCAGATCGACCTCGGACAGCGCGGCGGCCAGGGCCGGTCCCGGCGCCAGATCCGCCACCTGCCGTACATCGAACACATGTGCGATAGTACGCCCGCACGCCGACACCGACGCCGATGTCCACAGGGCCGAGCTACGTCGGACCCGGGTCCGGCCCGAGGGTATCGAGCGCCGCGGCGACGACGTCGGGGATCGGCACCGGGCGACGGTCCTCGCGGTCGACGTACACGTGGACGAAGCGGCAGACCGCGGCCGGCGTCGTGGCCACCTGCTCCGGCGCCTCCTCCCGGAACGCCGCCAGCCGGTAGACCACGCTGCTCCGGCCGCGACGCTCCAGCCCGATGCCGACGTGCAGGACGTCGGGGAACGCGGTCGGCTCCAGGTAGCGGCACGACGTCTCGGCGACGATCCCGATGGCGGGGAGCGTCCGGATGTCGACGTCGCACGCCGCCATCAGCCAGCCGTTCACGGCCGAGTCGAACAGGCTGTAGTAGACGACGTTGTTGAGATGGCCGTAGACGTCGTCGTCCATCCAGCGGGTCGGGTGGACGCGAAGGACGGCGAAGTCCGACGGTGCGGGTTCGGCTGTCATGGCGGTCGGCGGCCTCCGGATCTCCGGGTCGACGATGGGCCTGTTCAGGAGATCCTCTCGAACACCGCGACCTGGCTCGTACTCTCGGCCGTGAACGGAGCGCGATCCCATCCCGCCCAGCGCGCCCGGACGCGGAATCCGGCATGCCGCGCCATCAGGTCGAGCTCGGACGGCCAGACGTAGCGATACGGCGCCGAGTGCCGTACGAGCCGGCCGTCCACCTCCATCCAGTGGTGCGACCACGCCACCTGGCCCACCGGATCGTCGAGCGTCTCGATGCCGACGTGAGACGGATCGAGCGTGAACACCCAGCCGGCCTCACCACGTGGGACTCGACGCAGCTGCGGCACCACGACCTCGACGACGAAGCAGCCACCGAGCTCCAGATGCGCGGCCGCGTTGGCGAAGACCGCCAGCTGCTCGTCCTGGGTCGTGACGTTCATGATCGTGTTCGCGACCAGGTACACGAGGCGAAACCTCCCGGACACCCGGGCGGTCGCCATGTCGCCGATCGTCACCGGCACAGCATCCGCGCCGGGCTTCGCCGCGAGGCGCTCCGCCATGTGCGGTGACAGCTCGATCCCCTGGACGTCGATCCCGCGATCGTTCAGCGGCAGCGCCACCCGCCCGGTGCCGACGGCGAACTCGAGCGCCGGCCCGCCGCGCGCCAACTCGGCGAGGCGATCCACGATCGGCCGGAGCGTCGCCGGCTCGAACCCGGAAGCGTAGACGGTGTCGTAGACCTCGGCGAGCTCGCGGTCCCAGGTGACGGTGCCCATGCCCGGTAGCGTGTCGCGGCCCGACCGAGCCGTCCACGGGATTTCGTCGAGCGGTCGATCTCAGCCCCGGACCGCAGACGGCAGGTCGGCCATCGCCGTGATGACCCGGTCGGCGTCGGCCAGTCGCTCGGCGGGCGTCATGCCGGCATAGCCCACGACCGTCATGCCGGCGGCCTTGGCGGCCTCGACGCCGTGCGGGCTGTCCTCGACCACGACGGTGTCGGCCGGGTCGGCGCCCATCTGCTCCGCGGCGTGCAGGAACAGGTCGGGGTACGGCTTGCCGCGCTCGACGTCCTGAGCGCTGAAGATCCGGCCGGCGAACCGGTCGTACAGACCGACCGTCCGGAGGGCGATCTCGATCCGCTCGTGGGTGCCGCTGGACGCCACACAGGTCGGCACGTCGATCGCGTCCAGCGCGGCCTCGACACCGGCGACGGCGGTCAGCTCCGTCCGCATCCGGGCGAACAGCTCGTCGTGGTAGCGCGACTCGAGATCGGCCGGCAGGGCTCGACCGAGCTTGGTCTCCACGACGTCGCGCACGTACGGCAGGTTGGTGCCCATGTAGCGGGCCACGGTCTCCTCGTACGTGGTCGGATCGCCGTACTCGGTGAGCAGGCCCGCGAGGATGCGATTGGCGATCGGCTCGCTGTCGACGAGTACGCCGTCGTTGTCCAGGATCAGCAGGCTCACGACGGCCGAGCGTACGTCAGCCCGACGGGCGAACCCGCCGCGCGGCTAGCAGCCGCGGCGGCTGTAGCGCCAGCGCTCGATGCTCCGGCACCGGTCGTCCCGGTCTCCGTACCAGAGGGTGTCGATGCCCCGGCCGCCGAGGACGGTCGAACGCTCGCCGGAGTGGAGATAGATCTTGTCGTTGCCCTTGCCGGCCACGACTCGCCTGGCCCCGTCGGGGATCTCGTCCCACCCGGTGCCGCCCTTGATGATGTCGCTGCCGTCCATCTCGTACAGCGTGTCGTCGCCGGGACCGCCGCAGATCCGGTCGTTGCGCGACGTGCCGTACACGAGGTCGTTGCCGCCCTTGGCGACGATCACCTGCGCCCGGCGCCGCTTGCTGACGTCGATCGTGTCGTCGTTCGCCGAGCCGACCACCGTGGCGACCTTGCCGGCGCACCGCAGCGGAGCCGCCTCGGGCGCGCCGCTCGCGGCGAGGGGTAGCAGGGTGCAGGCCAACGCGACCGCGCTGGGAGCGATGACGGAACGAACGTGCATGGCGGACCTCCGTGATGAGTCGGGCGGGCAGCCGACAGCCTAAGGTCCCCGGGGATCACCGCTCGGAGGTGCACCCGGCGAGTGTCAGACGCCGTACTCGTCGGGGAGGCGCAGGTCGGGTCCGTCGACCTGGCGGCCGAGTGGCTCGGCCCGACCCGGTGGCTCCTCCCACGGCTCCTGGCGACCGAGGGCGGTGAGGTCGAGGTACGGGATGCCGTAGTGGAACTGCTCGATGCCGCGGCCGAACGTGGAGTACGTGTGGAAGACCTCGTCGCCGACGCGAAGGAAGGCGCTGATGCCCGGATAGTCGCCGCGCATGGCTTCCGACCACGGCATCCCGGCCGCGGCGAGCTCGGCCTCGTCGCGGTGGAAGAGCTGTACCGGCGCGACCCGATCGTCGACGGTCGCGTGGAAGTCGTAGTTGAAGTCGCTGCCCTCCGACGAGTACCACGGGAATGCCCAGCCCATCCGTTCGCGGTACGCGGCGAGCTTCTCGTACGGCCCCCGCGAGACCGCGACCAGCGCCGTGTTGCGGGCGCGCAGCTGCCGCAGGTTGCCGATCCAGTCCGCGGCGGATGAGCAGCTCGGGCAGCCGTCGTCACGAGGATGCTCGACGCCGTCGTCGTCGATGTCGTAGACCCACATGAAGTGGTGCATCACCAGCTGCTCTCGGCCCTCGAACAGGTCGAGGAGGCCGACCTTCCCGTTCGGGCCCTCGAAGGTGTACGGCTTGTCCACGCGAACCATCGGCAGCCGACGGCGCTCCGCGTTCAACTCGTCCCGCGCCCGGGTGAGCTCCTTCTCCTTCTCCAGCAGCCGCTTCCGGGCGGCGAACCACTCCTCGCGCGACACCACCTCAGGGGCGTCCCCGATCGTCATCCGCACCACCTCGATCCCTTCCGTACGACCAACCTAGTCCGTCGAAGCGCCGCTAATCGGTGATGGCCCCGGCGCTGAGGTTGACGACGGTCGCGGTCATCGCACCGGCGGCGTCGGAGGCCACGAAGGCGGCCGTGTCGGCGACCTCGGCGAGGGACGGGAGCCGCTTGAGCAGCGTGCCCTGCTCGAGGACCGACCGGAACTGCGCCGGTGACATACCCGACGCCGGCCCGGCCGTGGCGAAGTTCGCCTCGATAAGCGGGGTCTCCGGGATCGCGTGCGAGCGCAGGCAGACCACCCGGACGCCGGCCGCACCGACCTCCAACGCCAGGGCACGCGAGAAGGCCTCGACCGCGGACCATGCCGGAACGGCGCCACCGACGAAGCGAGCCGGCATCCGGCCGGGAACGGCGGTCAGTGTCACGACCACACCCGAGCCCTGGCCGGTCATCCGCCGGGCCGCGGCGGTGGCGGTGACGAAGTTGGACCTGGTGTAGAAGGCGATCGGACGGGCGAACTCGTCGACGGCGAGCTCGGTCAGGGATACCCGGTTGGCCTCGGGGCCCGGACCGATCCCATTGAACGAGACGTCGACCCGGCCCGCACTCTCGACGACGGCGTCGAGGTGCGCCTCGACCGCCGACTCGTCCAGGGCGTCGACCTGGGCTGTCTCGACGGCCCCGCCGGCGGCGACGATCTCCTTGGCGACGGCGTCGACCTTGGCGATATCGCGTCCGGTCAGGAAGAGCCGAGCGCCCTCGCGAGCGAAGGCGCGGGCGACGGCGCCTCCGATGGCACCTCCGGCCGCGTAGATCACGGCGGTCCTGTTGTCGAGCAGCATCTCGTCCTCCCTGTTCGATCGGGTCCGGGGTTCGTACGTCGAGACACCGCTGGCTGGGAGAACGGATCGGCCGGTTCCTTTCGCGCCACGATGGTGTCCGAACATGTGACAGAGGGATCGGAGCGAGGATGGCGAGGGCACGGTGGTAGGCGAGACCACGCTGGCGCGGGCGAGAGCCGGCGACGCCGACGCCTTCCGCGAGCTCACCGAGCCGCACCGGCGCGAGCTGCACGTGCACTGCTACCGGATCGTCGGCTCGCTGGAGGACGCCGAGGACCTGGTCCAGGAGACCCTGCTGGCGGCCTGGCGAGGGCTCGACCGCTTCGAGGAGCGCGCGTCGCTGCGGGCCTGGCTCTACCGCATCGCGACCAACCGATGTCTCAACGCGCTCCGTGCCACCGGCCGCCGGCCGCGCGAGGTGTACGCCATGGTCGAACCGCCCGAGCCGACCCACCGGGCCGAGCCGTCATGGCTCGACCCGTACCCCGACTCGCTGCTGGACGGCATCCCCGACGCGGCCCCGGGTCCGGACGCTCGCTACGAGACCACGGAGTCGATCGGGCTGGCCTTCGTGACGGCGCTCCAGCAGCTGCCACCGCAGCAGCGCGTGGTGCTCGTCCTGCGCGACGTCCTGGGCTTCCGCGCCGCCGAGGTCGCCGACCTGCTCGACACCAGCCAGCCGGCCGTCAAGAGCGCACTGCAGCGCGCCCGTCATTCGGTCCGGTCGCATCACCAGCGCGTCGACCGTGACGCCACGCCCCTGCCCCGTTCCACGCGGGAGCGGGAGCTCGTCGGCGCCTTCGCGGCGGCGACCGAGGCGGGTGACGTCGAGGCCATGGTCTCGCTCCTCACCCAGGACGCCTGGCTGACGATGCCGCCACAGCCGTACGAGTACCAGGGCCACGCCGCGATCACGGCCTTCCTCCACGACCGGGCCCGACTGCGAGCCGGCCGTACGCTGCGGCTCGTCCCGACCCGGGCCAACGGCCAACCCGCCTTCGGCTGCTACCTCCCCGACCCGCACACGGCGATCGCCCACCGCTACGGGCTCTTCGTGCTCACGCTCGAGGCCGACCGGATCTCGGCCATCACGTGGTTCGGCGACAACGGCGTCCTCGCCTGGTTCGGACTGCCCCGCACGCTCCGGGAATAGCGCCACGACGCCCGCGTCACCCGAGCGGGGTGAGGTCGCTCCGACGCGCCCGATCTACCGTCGGAGAGTCCTTGCCTTCGGCCGAGGGGATGTCGTGTGACTTCCGTCGAGGCGTACCCGCCCATCGAGAACCATGGACTGATCGGCGACCTCCAGACGTGCGCGCTGGTCTCGACCGATGGCACGATCGACTGGTTCTGCGCACCACGCTTCGACTCCCCGAGCCTGTTCGCCGCGCTGCTGGACCCGGACCGCGGCGGCCACTTCAGCGTCCGGCCGGCCTCGTCCGGGTACGTGTCCCGACAGCTCTACCTGCCCGGCACGGCGATCCTCATCACGCGCTTCATGACTCCCGACGGCGTGGGAGAGGTGGTCGACTTCATGCCGATCGCCGGCGCCCAGGCCACCGAGCGGCATCGACTGGTTCGACTGGTTCGCGTCGTGCGGGGAGAGATGCGTTTCGTCCTCGACTGCGAGCCGGCGTTCGACTACGGGAGACAGCCGCACGAGATCGAGATCCACGATCGATCTGCCGTCTTTCACACCCCTGATCAGACCGTCCACCTGTGTCCGGTTCCGCCACCGGACGGCCCGCTCGCCGCCGAGACGCCCGAGGTGCGCGTGACGGATCAGTCCGTTCGGCTGGAGGGCACGCTCGTGGCGGGTGACGTCGGTGGCGTGGTCCTGGACTTCGCTCCCGAGGGTCCGCCGCGGCCCATCGCCAGCGAGGAGATCGTCGAGGCATTCGACGAGACTCGCGACTACTGGCGCCAATGGGTCGGGCGGTCGACGTACAAGGGGCGTTGGCGAGAGATCGTCGAACGGTCCGCGATGACGCTGAAGCTGATGACCTACGCACCGACCGGCGCTCTGGTCGCGGCGCCGACCGCTGGTCTCCCCGAGCTCGTGGGCGGTGAGCGCAACTGGGACTACCGGTACACCTGGATCAGGGACGCGTCCTTCTCCGTCTACGGACTGCTCGGCCTCGGCTTCACCGATGAGGCCGCGGCGTTCCTGAGCTGGCTCAACCACCGGATTCGCACGGCGAGCGAGCTGGGGCATCCGCTGCAGATCATGTACCGAATCGACGGAGAACCCGACCTCGAGGAGTCGGTCCTCGACCATCTCGCGGGCTACCGTGGCTCCCGGCCGGTGCGGATCGGCAACGGGGCCGCGACGCAGCTTCAGCTCGACATCTACGGCGAGGCTCTCGACTCGATCTACCTGGCCGATCGGCACGCGCTGGCGCCCAGCGACCAAGCCTGGCGTCATATCTGCAGCGTCGTCGACTGGTTGGGCGAGAACTGGGACCAGCCCGACGAGGGGATCTGGGAGACCCGCGGCGGGAAGCAAGAGTTCACGTACGGCCGACTGATGTCGTGGGTGGCGCTGGACCGCGCGATCAGGTTGGCCCACAAGCACGGGCGACCCGCCGACCTCCCGGGCTGGACCGCCGCCCGGGACGACATCTATCGCCAGGTCATGGACCGCGGCTGGTCCGACAAGCGGCAGGCGTTCGTGCAGCACTACGACGGCGAGGTGCTGGACGCGGCGCTGCTCTACATGCCGCTCGTCGGCTTCGTCGCGCCGAGCGATCCGCGATGGCAGTCGACCCTTCGGGCCATCGACGGCGAGCTCGTCTCGGACAGCTTGGTCTACCGCTACGATCCGAGCGCATCACCCGACGGTCTCGTGGGTGCCGAGGGGACGTTCTCGATGTGCACGTTCTGGTACGTCGACGCCCTGGCCCGCAGCGGACGGCTGAACCAGGCGCGGGTCACCTTCGAGAAGATGCTGACCTACGCCAACCATCTCGGCCTGTACGCCGAGGAGGTCGGCCCGACCGGGGAGCAGCTCGGCAACTTCCCCCAGGCCTTCAGCCACCTCGCCCTGATCAACGCCGCCATCAACCTGGACTTCCAGATCGACCACGGCGCCGGCTGGGTCGATCCGGTGGCGCGCCGGGCTGTCGACCGCGGTCTCCTGTAGTCGCCGACACCGTCCATCCGAGCCCGATCGTCGAGCGAGACACGTGACGGCTGCCTAGCTGCTCGGTTACCCGACGGCAACACGTTGCGTCAGGGACACCGTCCGTTCGGATTGCCCCCGGACCGTGCCATTTGGGACCGGCTAGCTCATAGGAGACCACGGTGTACCCGAACATCGCGATCGTCGGCAGCGGCTACCTCGGTACAACCCATGCGGCCTGCATGGCCGAGCTCGGCTTCGACGTCGTCGCCGTGGACGTCGACCCGGTCCGGATCGCGCGGCTCCGACGTGGCGATCCGCCGTTCTTCGAACCCCACCTGAGTGAGCTGCTGCGGCGGCACCTCGCCACCGGCCGGCTCCGGTTCACGACGAGCATGGCCGAGGCCGCGGCGTTCGGGGACTGCTTCTTCCTCTGCGTCGGTACGCCGCAGCGCGAGGACGGCCTCGCCGCCGACCTGAGCCAGCTGTACCGGGCCGTGGGCGAGCTGGTGCCGCTGCTGCGCAACGACGCGCTGTTGGTCGGCAAGTCCACCGTGCCGGTCGGCACCGCCGCGGCGCTGGCCGAGCTGGCCGCCCGGCTGGCATCCCCCACGGTCGAGGTGGCGTGGAACCCGGAGTTCCTCCGCGAGGGGTGTGGCATCCAGGACACCCTGAACCCGGACCGGCTCGTGCTGGGTGTGACCTCGCCGGAGGCGGAGAAGGTCCTGCGGCAGGTCTACGCCCGACTGATCGAGGCCGGAGTGCCGCTCGTGGTCACCGACCTCGCGTCGGCCGAGCTCGTCAAGTGCGCCGCCAACGCGTTCCTGGCCACGAAGATCTCGTTCATCAACCTGATCGCGGAGCTGTCCGAGGGCGCGGGCGCGGACGTGCTGGCCGTGGCCGAGGCGCTCGGCTACGACAGTCGCATCGGACACCGATCGCTCCATCCCGGCCTCGGGTTCGGCGGCGGCTGCCTCCCGAAGGACCTTCGGGCGCTGATCGCGCAGTCCGCTGCGCTGGCCGGGGCGGACTCCGTGGCGCTGCTGCGCGCCGTCGACGGGATCAACCTGCGGTGCCGGTCGCGGCTGGTCGAGGCCGCCATCGAGGAGTGCGGCGGCAGCGTCCGAGGTCGCCGGATCGGTGTCCTCGGCGCCGCGTTCAAGCCGTTCACCGACGACGTCCGCGACTCGCCGGCCCTCGACGTCGCGCGACGGCTGCGGCACGCCGGGGCCGACGTCCAGGTGTACGACCCGGCCGCCAACCGCACCGGCAAGGCGGCGGCCCCCGAGCTCGAGTTCACGGACACGGCCGAAGACGCGCTCCGGTGGACCGACCTCGTGTTGCACCTCACCGAGTGGCCGGAGTTCCGCAAGCTCGATCCGGAAGCCCTGTGGTGGCTCGTCAACGAACCGCGGTTCATCGACGGGCGCAACGCGTTGAGCGCCGAGCCATGGCGCTCGGCCGGCTGGACCTTCCGCGCGCTCGGCGGACCGACAGCCGCGACGTCCGATGCCGTCATGGCCAGCGCCGCGCGGCCCGCCTGACCGGTGAGCATCCAGTCGCAGCTGCGCTTCGTCGCACTGGGCGACAGTACGACGGTCGGCATCGGCGACCCCGACGCGACGAGCGGCTGGCGCGGCTGGTCCCGCATTCTCGCCGCCGAGCTGGCGCGGACGCACAGCCTGACGTACGCGAACCTCGCCGCCACCGGCGCCACGGCCCGGACCGTACGATCCGGCCAGCTGCCGGCCGCGCTGCGGCTACGGCCCCACCTCGCGTCGGTGATCGTCGGCGTGAACGACACGATGCGCTCCAGCTGGGATCCCGGGCGGATTCGCGACGACATCCACGGGTCCATCGGCGCGCTCACCGAGGCCGGCGCGCTGGTGATGTCGCTCCGCTTCCACGACCACGGGACCGTGTTCCGACTGCCGCGCATCCTGCGCCATCCGCTGCACCGGCGGATCGACGTGGTCAACGCGGCGTACGACGCTGCGCATGCCGCCCACGGAGGCATCCAGCTCGACCTCACCGTCGCGGCCGCCGTCCGCGAGCCGACGTACTGGAGCCTGGACCGACTGCATCCCAGCGAGCGCGGTCACCGCTGGCTGGCCTACGAGTTCGCGCTGGCGCTGCGGGCCCGCGGATACCGGCTGGGGTTCCCGGCGACCGACGTGGGCCGGACGCCCGCGCGCTGGCACGAGTACTGGTGGCTGGTCTCCCAGGGCCTGCCGTGGGTGTGTCGCCGCGCGAACGACCTGATCCCGTGGGCGGTCCGGATGGCTGCGGCCGAGGCGATGGCACCGGCCCGACCGACTCCCGTGCAAACCGCGCCGAAAGCCGACACACCCCCGCAGGCCATCGCGACATCACCGTCGGTTTACTCGACATCGACAGGGTGAGACCGTGCGCATCGCGATCGTCGCCGAGTCGTTCCTACCCCAGGTCAACGGCGTGTCGAACACCGTGCGGCATCTGACCGAACAGCTGTCCGCCGCGGGGCACAAGCTCATGGTGATCGCGCCCGGGCCCGGCCAGCTCCTCCACAACGACAGCCCCGTCGTCCGCGTTCGCAGCATTCCGCTGCCCTGGTACCGAGAGCTCCCGATCGGCCTTCCCGGGCCGGCCATCACGCACACGCTCGGTGGGTTCGCGCCCGACGTCGTCCACCTGGCCGCGCCGTACGTGCTCGGTGCCGCGGGCCTGCGGGCGGCGAAGCGACTCGGGATCGCCTCGGTCGCGGTGTTCCAGACCGACCTGGTCGCCTTCGCCCGGCAGTACCGGGTACGCGCCGAGCCGGTGCTGTGGGCCTGGCTGCGCCACCTGCACGGCCGCGCCGACCGTACGCTGGCGCCGTCGACCGCCACGGCCGAGCGGCTCCGGTCGTACGGCATCCCGCGGGTGTACCAGTGGGGTCGGGGCGTCAACCTGGACCTGTTCGACCCCGGACGGCGCGACGACGTCCTGCGGCGCGAGCTGGCCCCCGGCGGCGAGGTCATCGTGGGCTACGTCGGCCGGATCGCGGCCGAGAAGGGCGTCCGCCGGCTGGTCGAGCTCGCCGACATCCCCGGGACCCGGCTGGTGGTCGTCGGCGACGGGCCGGCGCTGCCCGCGCTGCGGCACCGGCTGCCCCGCGCGCACTTCACCGGCATGCTGCAGGGCGACGAGCTCGCGCGCACCTTCGCGTCCCTGGACGTCTTCGTGCACACCGGCGTCCACGAGACGTTCTGCCAGACCGTGCAGGAGGCGCAGGCCAGCGGCGTGACGGCCGTCGCCCCGGCCGCCGGCGGGCCGCTCGACCTCGTCGCGCACGGCGAGACCGGACTGCTCTACCGGCCGGACGATCCGCCGGCGTTGCGTCGGGCGGTGGTCGCCGCCGTACGCGACGCGGAGCTGCGGCGCCGGCTGTCGACGGCGGCTCGAACCCGGGTGAGTCACCGCACCTGGGCCAACGTCACCGACGAGCTCGTCAGCCGCCACTACACGGCGGTGCTGACCGCCCTCGAGCCGGCGGCGTGAGGCCGATGCTTCGGATCGCCCAGGTCGCGAACTTCATCGGGCCGTGCTCCGGCGGCATGCGGACGGCGGTGGACGCCCTCGGGGACCGCTACGCGGAGGCCGGCGCGCACCGGATGCTGATCACGCCGGGCGTCGAGGACTCCGTCGAGCACTCAGCGTCCGGCATCCACGTGCGGCTTCGCGCCCCGGAGGTGGCCGGCGGCTATCGGATGATCCTGACGCCGTGGCGGGTGCTGAAGGTGCTCGAACAGTTCCAGCCGACGTCGGTCGAGATCTCCGACAAGAGCACGCTGCTCCCGGTCGCCCGGTGGGCCCGCCGCTCGGGTCTCGGCTGCATCCAGTTCTCGCACGAGCGCCTCGACGACATGCTGGCCCTCCGCATGGGCATCAGCAAGGGAACCAGCTCGGGCATCAGCGCCGGCGTCGGTGCGCTGCATCGCGTCATGTCGCGGTGCTTCGACGCCATCGTGGTCACGTCGCGCTACGCGGCCGGCGAGTTCCCGGACGCGGCGACGAGCCTGCTGCGGCACATTCCGCTGGGTGTGGACCTCACGGTCTTCCAGCCCCGGTTCCATCCGCCGGCGGCCGACGGCGTACTCCGGCTGGTGCACGCGGGCCGGCTCTCGCGGGAGAAGAGTCCCGACCTCGCCGTGGCGACCGCCGTCGAGCTGCATCGCCGCGGCGTCCCGGTCCGGATGGACGTGTACGGGCAGGGCCCGATGCTCGGCAAGCTGCGGACGCTGGCGGCCGACGCCCCGGTCACGTTCCACGGGTACGTCGGGGACCGGACCGTCCTGGCCGACCGGCTGGCGGCCGCGGACGTCGCGCTGTCGGTCTGTCCGGGCGAGACGTTCGGCCTGGCCATCCTCGAGGCACTCGCCTCCGGCACACCGGTGGTCACCGCGGATCGGGGCGGCGGGCGCGAGCTGGTGACCGCCACGTCCGGCGCCTGGGCCGCTCCCGAGCCGCCCGCGCTGGCCGACGCGGTCCTCGACCTGGCCAAGCGGGACAGCGTGGCCACGCGGATCGCCGCTCGACAACGCGCCGAGCAGTTCGACTGGGCCGACACCGCGTCCTCGATGCTGCGACTGCACCAGGAGGTCACGCCCGCGGGGACCCGGCGGCGCCGCGAGGCGTAGCGACGGCGATGCCGGACTCGTCGAGCCGAGGGAGAATCGACGCCATGGCGACCTTCCCCACCGACGACATGGGGCTGACGCGACTGCTCGTCATCTCGGACTTGGCCCGATCGCGCGAGTGGTACGAGACCGTGCTCGGCGCCACGGTCTATCGGGAGTACGGCGGCAGCTCGTGCGTCCTGCAGCTACTGGACAGCTGGCTGCTGCTCGTCACCGGTGGTGAGCCGACCGAGGACAAGCCGACTGTGACGTTCACGCCACCCGACGACGCCGACCGGGTCAGCGCCGAGCTGATCTTCCGGGTCCGCGACTGCCGCGAGTCCTACGAGACGCTGCGCGGGCGCGGGGCGGAGTTCCTCACCGAGCCGGTGGACTGGGGCTCGGAGGTTCGGGCGTTCTTCCGCGACCCGGACGGCCACCTGTACGAGATCAGCGAGGCCGTCGGCTGACGAGCATCGTGACCCGGGCGGCGTGCGTACCGCCGGCCCGCGATTGTTGCTTGTTCAACGACCCGGTGCGAGAATCGGCACGACTCTGAGGAGGTCCTGTCATGGCCCAGCCAGAGGGAGCCGAGCTCGACGCGATTCGCGCCCGACGCGAGGAGCTGCGCAAGACGTACCTGCGCGATCTGGGCGACCGTCCACCGTCGTCGGCTCGGGGACTGCACCACATGGCCCTGATCTGCCGCGACGTCGAGGAGACGATCCGCTTCTACCAGGACGTCATGGGATTCCCGCTGGTCGAGCTGGTGGAGAACCGCGACTACCGAGGGTCGTCGCACTTCTTCTTCGACATCGGCAACCGCAACCTGCTCGGCTTCTTCGACTTCCCCGGGCACGACCATCCCGACTTCATGGAAACCATCGGCAACGTCCAGCACATCGCGATCTCTGTCGGCGCGGAGCAGTTCGACGCCGCGAAGCAGCGGTTCGACGAGATTGGACTCGACTACCTGGGACCGGACCGCGGGGCGGACGACAGCCTCTACATCCGCGACCCCAACGGCACGGGCATCGAGCTCTACCGCGAACGCATCGGCGTCTTCGAAGGGGACGTGCTCGTACCCGAGGCGGCGGACTAGCTCGGATCCGCCGCCGAGATCCCCAACATCGGAGTGCGAAGGAGCCTGCGATGAGCGAGTGGAACTTCATGGATCCGCAAAGCAAGGACAGGCTCTTGAGCCTGGTGCGTGACGAGGCCGAGCAGCTGCACGCTCTGGCCAGCCCGCCGGAGTCCTGGGAGGCACCGACGGGGGCCGGCCACTGGCAAGTACGCGACGTCGTCGGGCATCTCGTCGACACCACCGAGTCGTACTTCGTCGCGTTCGACGCGGCGCGCGGACGCGGCGAGGCCGCCGAACCGCTGGGCCTGGTCGGGATGGCCAAGTACGTCGACGACGGCGCGCAGACGTTTCGGGGCACTCCGCAGGCGGAGCTGCTGACGCGCCTGCGCGGCGACTTCGACCGGATGATGGGCGTCTTCGACGAGGTCAGCGACGAGGAGTGGACCAACCTCCAGGTCCCCCACAAGTACATGGGCCCGCTGCCGGTGCCCTTCTACGCGATCTTCCAGCTGGTCGACTACGCCATGCACGGCTGGGACATCCGCGAGGGATCCGGTCGGGCGCACGCGATGTCCTCCGACGCCGCCGACTTCCTGGTGCCGCTCGGCTTCATCCTCTGGCAGGCCACGGCCCAGTGCCAGCCCGACGACGAGTCGTACTCGATCGGCGTCCGGATCACCTCCGGTCACAACGCCGGCGAGACCCGGCTCGACGTCTCGCCCGACGGCGTGTCGTTCGAGCCGGCCGGCCTCGACGATGTCCCGACGGTGCTGGAGTTCGACCCGGCGAGCTTCATCCTGACCGCGTACGGCCGGATCAACGCCGGCACCGTCAGCGGCGACACCCGCCAGGCCGAACGCTTCCTCAACCTCTGCTTCCGGATCTAGCCGGCAGCGGGCTCATCCGGCTTCCGCCACGACGCGCTCCGCGACGACGAGGTCCTGCCACGACATCCCGACGCTCTTGAAGAGCAGCGGACGGTCGGGATCGGCGCTCACGCGTCCGGTCACGACGTCACGCATCGACACCAGGTCCTGCGTGCGCAGCGCGCCCTCCTCGACCGCGAGGACGACATCCCCGGCTTCGCGCATCGCGGTGGTGACGTCCTCGACCACGACCGTGGCTCGGGCGCAGAGCGCGGCGGGCACTTCCCGGGCGTCCGGCTCGTGCGATCCGACGGCGACGACGACGGCCGCGTCGGCGACCGTGTCGGCGTCGAACAGCGGGGCTCGGGCCGACGTGGCGCAGACGATGACGTCCGCCGCGCCGAGTACGTCGTCGGCTCGCGGGCTTCCGAGCGTGACGACCTCAGCACCGTCGGGCGGGCGCGCTCGGGCCGGGTCGCGGACCAGACAGCTGACCGAGGCGAGCGACCGGTTCGACGGCAGCGCGCCGGCCAGCGTCGCGACGTGCCCATGCGCCTGTGGTCCGGCTCCGAGCACCGCCAGTCGAAGCGGGCCGGAGCCGGCGAGCAGCCGGGGCCGGATGGCGGCGACGGACACCGCCGGCGTGCGCAGCGTGGTCAACGCCGTGCCGTCCAGTACGGCGACCAGCGCCAGCGTCTCCGCATCGAAGAGCAGGTACGACGCTTGAACGCGGGGCAGTCCGCGGGTCGGGTTGTCGGGGGCGACGGTCGTCACCTTGATGCCCACGTGGGCGCCCGTCTGCGAGCTCTCCGACGGCATCAGCAGGAACTGACCGGCGTGCAACGGGACGGCCTGGCGAGGCAGGTCGTCGGCAGGATCGACGCCGGCGGTGAGTGCGTCGCCGATCGCGTCGACGGCGATCCGGGGGCTGCACGACGCGACGGCGCCGGCGTCGAGGAACAGCGGCGTCATCGGAGGACGAAACCCGGCACCAGCGGGTCGTCGGAGTCGACGACGAAGGTGTGCTCGCCGGTCGGGTAGGCCATGCCGGTGACCTGCGGGACGACCGCTGGCCGCCCGGCCTCGGTCGCCGTCGAGACGACCGCGCCGGTGAACACCGATCCGACGATGGACTCGTGACATAGCGTGGGACCCGACGGTCCGACCCGCCCTTCGTCCGCGAGTACGGCCAGCCGGGCGCAGGTGGCCGACCCGCACGGCGACCGATCGACCTCGCCGTCGGCGAAGACGGTCACGTTGCGCTGCCGTACCTGATCACCGTCGTCGCCGAGGTCCTCGTACAGGATCGTGCCGTAGATCCCGCTGAGTCGAGGGTCGCTCGGATGCGCGGCGTACTCGCTGTCGTTGAGCGCCCACTTGACCTCCCGGCCCAGCTCGATGAGCTCGCGGTAGTGCGCGGGCTGCACCGTGAGGGCGACGCTGGCCGCGTCGACGCTGGCGAAGACGGCTCCCCCGTAGGCAACCGTCACCGACACGTCGCCGCGAGACGTACGCAACGGGACGTCACGGGCGAGGACGTAGCTCGGCACGTTGACGAAGTCGACGGCGACGATCCGATCCCGCTCTCGCCGGACCCGCGCCGTGACTCGCCCGGAGGGCACGTCGATGACGACGTCCACATCCCCGTACTCGGGAGCCCGCACCACGCCGGTCTCCACCGCCCAGACGCCGAGCGCGATGGTTCCGTGGCCGCACGCCGTGGAGAAGCCGTCCTTGTGCCAGAACAGCACGCCGAGGTGAGCGCCGTCGTCGTCCGGCGGCACGAGGAATCCGCCGTACATGTCGGCATGCCCGCGCGGCTCGAAGCACAGCAGCTCCCGTAGCGCCTGGGCATCCGGGCTGCTCAGCGCCCGGTCTCGCCGGTCGGCGACGGTGTCGCCCGGCAACGCCATCGGTGGCGCCACCACGATGCGGAACGGCTCACCGGCCGTGTGATAGTCGGTCGTCATCAGGGTCCGCCGCACCACACGACCATAGTGGCGCATCGACCTGTGCGGTCGAGCCGAGAATCCGTACGGCTGCCTGTCAGATGATAGAGAGCGTGACCAGCGGACGCCCGAACCCGCGACGGCTGGAGCTGTGATGGAGACGGTGGACGAGCACTTCTCGCGTGCCATCCGCTCGTGGAGCACCGATTCGGGGCCGCCGGGCACCGACTCTGCGACTTCCGACGACCTCAGCGCCTTGCGGTCGTTGTTCGACGCGCAGTCGCAGAGCCGCCACCTGGACTTCGCGGCTCGATGGCTGCAGTCGCAGGGGCGCGGCTACTACACGATCGGCTCGGCCGGACACGAGAGCAACGCCGCCGTGGGCCTGACGACCCGCGTGGACGACCCGGCGCTGCTGCACTATCGCTCGGGCGGCTTCTACGCCGCGCGGGCCGCCGTCGCCGGGATGAGCAACCCGGTGCGGGACGTCCTGCTCAGCCTCACGTCCTCCGCTCGAGATCCGATGTCCGGTGGGCGGCACAAGGTCTTCGGGCATCCCGCGCTCCACATCGTTCCGCAGACGTCCACGATCGCCTCCCACCTACCGCGGGCGGTCGGTTTGGCGTACGCGCTGGGTCTGGCCGACCGCCTCGGCCGCGACACACCGTGGCCGACCGACGCGATCGTCGTGTGCAGCTTCGGTGACGCGTCCGCGAACCACTCGACCGCGGTCGGCGCGCTGAACGCCGCGTCCTACCTCACGAACCGTCGCGTGCCCTGCCCGATCCTGCTGGTGTGCGAGGACAACCGCATCGGGATCAGCACTCGCTCCCCGCGGCAGTGGCCCGGGCTGATGCTCGACAGCATTCCGGGGGTCGAGTACCTGCAAGCCGACGGGTCGGATCCGCTGGGCCTCCTCGAGCAGGCTGCCCGTGCCGCTCACCTGGTCCGGGAGACCCGCCGGCCCGTGATCCTGCACCTCGCGATGGTCCGCTTCATGGGCCACGCCGGCTCGGACGTGGAGATCGCCTACCGCAGTCAGGCGGAGATCCTGGGCGACTACGAGAAAGATCCCTTGCTCGCGACGGCGCGGTGCCTCCTCGAAGCGGGACGCGTCACGCCCGACGAGATTCTCCGCGACTACGAAGCGATGCGTACGCGGGTGATGGACGAGGCTCGGCGAACCCTCGACGAGCCTCACCTGAAGGACTGCGCCGCGGTCGCCGAGCCGCTCGCGCTCCCGAAGGTGTCGCCACGGATCCCGGCGTCCACCGACCACGCCGACAGCGAGCCGGGCGACGACCGGGTGACCCTCGCGCAGGCGATCAACCGAACACTGGCCGACCTGCTGGCCGGCCGGCCCGAGATGGTGCTGTTCGGCCAGGACGTCGCCGTCAAGGGCGGGGTTTACGGCGTCACGCGCGGGCTCCGCAAGCGCTTCGGCGGTCAGCGCGTGTTCGACACCCTCCTGGACGAGCAGACCATCCTGGGCGTCGCCCTCGGCTCCGCGCTCGCTGGCTTCGTCCCGGTGCCGGAGATCCAGTACCTCGCGTACCTCCACAACGCCGAGGACCAGCTGCGCGGCGAGGCCGCGACGCTCCGGTTCTTCTCCAACGGTCAGTATCAGAACGGCATGGTCGTCCGCGTCGCCGGCCTGGCCTATCAGCGCGGCTTCGGCGGCCACTTCCACAACGACAACTCCGTGGCGGTGCTTCGAGACATTCCCGGCCTGGTGCTCGCCGTACCCAGCCACCCCGCCGACGCGCCCGGGATGCTGCGTACGTGCTTCGCCCTGGCTCATCAGGACGGTCGCGTCTGCGTCCTCCTGGAGCCGATCGCCCTCTACCACGCGCGCGACCTCGTGGACGAGGACGATGACGGCTGGACCGCACCGTACGCCGGCCCCGGGAGCGAACGGTCGCACCTCCCGCTCGGCGAGGTCAGCACGTACGGCGACGGCCGCGACCTTCTGCTGGTGACGTTCGGCAACGGCGTACGGATGAGCCGGCGTGCTCAGGCACGGTTGGGCGAGCTCGGGGTGGCGGCGACGGTCGTCGACCTGCGGTGGCTGGCGCCGCTGCCTCTCGAAGCACTGGGCGCGATCGCGGAGCCCTTCCCGGCGGTCCTCGCCGTCGACGAGACGCGGCGAAGCGGTGGCGTCTCCGAAGCCGTCGTGACCGGCCTGCTCGAGAGCGGCTACCGCGGCCGGCTCTCCCGAGTCGCCAGCGCCGACACCTTCGTCCCCCTCGGCCCGGCCGCCACCACGGTCCTGCTGTCGGAGGACGACATCGTGGCGGCCGCGGTCCAGGTCGCGTCCACCGTCGATCCGCCACCACCAGCTGGCCAGGCGTAGTCTCCCCTCACGTCGAGGGCACCATGTGACGCCGGCTCTGGCGTCGCCGCACTCCCGAGCCCGAGCGTACGGTCGAGCTCGAGACCACGGCGATGACCAACTGAACCCAAGGCGATGATGGATCCGAGACCGAACGCACCCGCACCGCCGTTCCAGGTTCCTGACGAGGCAATCGCTGACCTGCACCGACGGCTGCGTGGTGCGCGATGGCCCGAGCCCTGGCCGGTGGAGGGCTGGGCAGCCGGCACCGAGCCCGGTGAGTTGCGTCGTCTGGTGTCCTACTGGGCGGACGGATTCAGCTGGCGAGCCCGTGAGGCTGCGATCAACGCGCTGCCGCGATACGTCGCGGCGATCGATGGCCTGCCGATCCACTACGTCCGCTTCGACGGCGAGGCCGCCGACTCAGTGCCTCTGGTGGCCACCCACGGCTGGCCCAGCTCATTCCTGGAGCTGACCGAACTCGCCCGCCGTCTCTCGACACCGAGTAGGTACCGGCTTGCCGGCGCGCCGTCGTTCACGGTGATCGTGCCCTCACTGCCAGGGTTCCCGTTCACACCGCAGCAGCCTCGAATGCCCGGAATGCCGACGCATGAGCTGTGGCACCGGCTCATGCTTCGTCTCGGGTTCGACCGGTACGTCGCGCACGGCGGCGACCTCGGCGCCGGTGTCTCGACCCGGTTGGCCGAGAGCCACCCCGAAGCGCTTGTCGGCATCCACCTGCTCGCCGTCCGCGACCCTGCCGGCGTGACCGACCCGAGCCCCGAGGAGCGCGAGTTTCTCCAAGAGTCCCAACGCTGGATGGCTGAGGAGGGGGGATACGAGCACTTCCAGCGGACCCGCCCCCTGACGGTGGCCTACGGGCTCAACGACTCTCCCATCGGGCTGCTGGCTTGGCTGCTCGAAAAGTACCGGGCCTGGACCGACCGCCGTGGTGGCCGGACCGGCCTGAGCGACGACGACATCCTCACCCAGGCCTCGCTGTACTGGTTCACCGGCACGATCGCCAGCTCGTTCCGGCCGTACTGGGAGCACCGCACGTACCCACCCACGCGGGGTGGGCGTATCAGCACACCCACGGGGCTTGCGGTGTTTCCCGGCGACCTCGTCCACCCGCCCCGATCGTGGGCCGAACGCGCCTACAACCTCGGCCGCTACACCCGGATGCCGCGCGGCGGGCACTTCGCCGCGATCGAAGAACCGGATCTGCTCGCCGACGACATCCGGGCCTTCGTCGCCGACCTTGCCTGAACGCGTCCTCAGCCACCGCCGACGAGACGATCGGCCCACGGCGTGCTCGCGCCGCCACAACAGCACTCACATGCCGCATCGCGGACGGTGACCGACCCGCCTACGCAGTTATCGCTGGCGGTCGGCCAGCGCCTCGGTCAGCAGTCCCACCAGCGCTTCGAGCTGGACTTCGGCCGACGAGGCGACCTTGTCGGTGGAGCCGTCGAGAGCTCGTTCGGCAAGACCCGCCTTGGCATCGATGAGCTCGGCGATCTTGGCGTCGATCGTTTGGGCAGCGATGACCCGCCAGGCCGTGACGGGCTCGGTCTGCCCGATCCGGTGGACTCGGTCGATGGCCTGGGTCTGTTCGGCGTTGGTCCAGGAGAGCTCGGCGAGGACGACGTTGCTCGCGACCTGCAGGTTGAGGCCGACGCCAGCCGCGGTGAGTGAGCAGACCACGATCGGCACATCCGGGTCATTGACGAACGCGTCGATGTTGCGTTGGCGTACGCCGGGTGCCTGGTCACCGCGGACCAAGGCGTAGCGGATACCCCGCGACTCGAACAGATCCGAGGCAGCGTCCATCACGTCGATGTGCTTGGCGAAGAACACGACCTTGCCCGCACTACGGGCCAGCTGGGCGGCGTAGTCGGCGGCCAGCGCGGCCTTGGCCTGGCCGATCCGGCGCACCATGGCGAACACGTTGGCGCCCGACGACGACTCGGCTGCTTCCTTGAGCTCCCAGCCCACGACCCGCCGCACCAGCTCGTGGTCGATGCCCTCGACGGTCTTGTCCGACCGTTCCGCGCTCGCGGCGACGGCAGCGTCGTACCGCTGGACCAAGCGCAGCGCGAGCTCACGCTCTGCGTTGCGGATGGAGTCCGCGGCGGTGGGGTCGAGCTCAACGGGCAGGTCAGCGATCCGCCTGGCGGGGATGTCGTTGGCGACGTCGACCTTGCGCCGCCGGACGATACCGAGATCGATGACGGCCTGGCGGGCCGCGGGCTGGAAGCCGCGATCGACCGGAGTCAGGCCGATCTCCTCCAGCGCCGTCATGAGCTGCGGACGGGGCTTCTTCTCGTCGATCCATCCGAGGAACTGCCAGATCGCGCGGAAGTCGTCGATGTCGTTGATCAGAGGCGTCCCGGTGAGCGCCATCATCAGCGGCCGCGAGACCCGCTGCCGGACCCGATCGGCGATCTCGAGGACGTGCTGGGATCGCTGCGACTTCTTGTTCTTGATGAAGTGCGCCTCGTCGACGACCATGCCGCGGAAGCCGTGGGTGACGATCCAGCCGACGTGTCGGTCCAGCACCTCGTAGTTCACGACGATGATGTCGGCGAACCCGTCGATCGTCTCGCCGCTGCCTTGGATCACCGACACGCTGCGCGAGGGCGTCCAGAGAGCGACCTCACGGGCCCAGTTCGTCTTGACCACGCTCGGCACCACGCACAGCAGCGGGTAAGCGTTCGCGGCCTGGGCCGCCAGCAGCGCCTGGGCGGTCTTGCCCAGGCCCGGCTCGTCAGCCAGCAAGAAGGTTCGGTGACCGCGAGCCGCGGCGGTCACGACCCGGGCCTGGTGCGGCATCAGCTCGCGACCGGAAGCCAGCCGCGACGGAGTCGCTTCGGGCAGATCCATGCATGACGGTGCGCCGGCCACCGCGTTCTCGAACGAGCTCAGCAGCGTCGTGATCAGCTCCCAGCCGGCGAGACGCCGCTCCCTTGGGCGACGCTGCTCGGCGTCGCTGAAGTCCGGCGCGAGGAACGGGTTGGCCAGCTGCGCGGCGGCCACCGACTGCGGAACGACCTGCCGCTCACTGCGGGCGACGGTGCCCGGCGTCCGCTGCCGCTCGACCGGGGGATCCGGCGGCAAGCCACCGGCTACTTGCATCTCACGCTTCAACCGCAACGCCGAGTCGCTGACCTCGGCGTTCTCGTCGAGGAGAACGAACAGCGACGGCTCGCGGGCCGCAGTCTGCGCCAGGATCGTCGCGATTCCGTCCAGCCGTCTCAGTTGCGTGTCCCGCTGTCCATCAGTCGCGGATGCGTCGGCTTTCACGCGCGCACGCTCGTCCCGCGCCAGCAACGCGACGGCCTGGAACTTCGCCCCGTCGGTCTGCCCGCGCTGGACGCGGCTCTCGACGTCTCGGACCGCCTTGGCGAGAACGGGCAGAACCCCGTCGTTGCCACGCGGACGACGCCTGCCACGCTGGGCCGTCCCGGTACCTCCGGAACGACGTGCAGGTTGTGCCACCGAACCTCCTTCTGCATGCCACCAGGACCAGGATCGAGATCCCGGCCGGCTGAGCCACGACGCGCACGATCCGCTGTCGAGCGGGCAGGGCGGCGGGCGCCCTCACGACGGGACCCCGCACACGGACCGTCGCGCATCTCTCAGCCCTGATGCACCGACGTCAACACAGCGATCTCACGAGAAGCGCACGCTGCGAAAGGAAATCCCCGACCACATCCGACGAACGGTGCTACCTCCACAGTACCCGAAAGCCACAAGCCTGCCGGAGGCCAGGCCGACTGCTTCCAGGCGCACATCTGGAACGCACACGGCCACCGTGCGTCAACCTCGGTTGACACGTAGGCATCTGTCAACTACGGTTGACAGATGACCCAGAGAACGCTCGTCGACTCCGCGGCGGGGGATGACCCCGAGGCGGGTTTGAGGGCGGTCCGCTCCTTGCGCGAGCTCGCCGACCGCCTGGAAACCCTTCAGGTGTCTCGGGCCCGGAATCTCGGCTGGTCTTGGCAAGAGGTCGCCGACGCGCTGGGCGTGACCAGGCAAGCGGCCCACAAGAAGCACGGCAGGAGGAGCTGATGTTCGAGCGGTTCACCAAGCAGGCCCGGGCGGCCGTCGTCGGCGCCCAGCAGGTCGGGCGCGACACGGGTTCGCGCAGCATCGACACCAGGCACCTGCTCGTCGTTCTCGCGGAGAACCCGGGGCCGGCCTACCGCGCTCTCAGCGCGGCCGGCGCCGACGTCGAAGCAGTCGCCGCACAGGCGCGGGCCGACCTGCGGTCCGGCGGTCTGGACGGCGACGCACTGGCAAGCCTAGGCATCGATCTCGACGCCGTACGCCGCCACGCAGATGCGGTCTTCGGCCCGGACGCCCTGGAGCGGGCAGGCCGATCACCTCGGGGCCACATCCCGTTCACGCCGGAGGCGAAGAAGGCCATCGAACTGGCGCTACGCGAGGCGATTCGACTCAAGCACAGGAACATCCACACCGGGCATCTCCTGCTCGGCGTTGTACGCGCCGAAAGCCTCGGCCGCGCGCTCCTGGTCCAGGCCGGGGTCGACACCGACGTGCTCCGCCAGGCGCTCGAACAACAGACCAGGGCCGCCTGACCACCCTTCGGTCGCCGCGGCCGTCTCCGAGCCCGCCTCGGAGCTCTCGGCAGGACCCGATCCAGGGTCAGCGGGTTGGAGCGCGACCTGGCTACCGGTCGGCCGCTCGATCGTTCGCGGCCTCCTGGACGGTGAGCTCGGCCGCCGGGTCTGCCTCCAAGCGTTCGTCCGGGATGGGCGCGCCGGTACGTACCGAGCGGCCGTAGGTGCCGTCTTCAACACGTTGGAGAGCACGATCGAGCGCCGCGAGTCGGTCCCGCAGGCCGGTGGCCACGGCGTCGTCGACGCCCTGTTCAGCCAGTGGCTGCGCCGGATCAGCCATATCGCCCGTCTCGCGTCCGGCCTCCCGGTCATCCGCCTGGGCGGCGTCGAGGTCGGCCAACATCTGCTGGACCCGCGTCCGCTCCGCGTCCAGTAGTGATCGGGCCCGTTCCGGTTCCATCGGACCACACCTCCGTCGATGCGACTGCTGTAGCCGCCGCGAGACCGCGACGGCCCGCCCGCCGCCAAGCGGTCAGCGACGGCGGATCGGCCTGACCAGGATGGCACCCCTGCCGCGGCCGGCGACTCGGCGACCGGCGGGCCGCCAGCCGCGGTCGCCAAGCGCCTGCCAGCCGCACGGCCGAAGGACCCGGCACGCCACACAGAGAAGGTGGGGTTCCGGCGCGCACCCATGCCGCGACGAGACTGCGTCACTCCGCCGCGATCGACATGGCCCCACACCGAAGAAGGTGAACGAGGCTAGGCGAGCAGCTTCTCGAAGCATCGCGCCGTATCGTCGCCGACCCATTTCCCGAAGGGTGGAATCGACGTGAACCCGGCCGCCTCGTAGAAGCGAAGTGCCTCGGGTTGTGGCTCCCCGGCGCGCAGCCGCAGCACACCGACACCCGCCCTGCGAGCGTGCGACTCGAGCGCGGCGAGGAGCAACCTCGCCACTCCCGTCCGCCGATGGTCGGGGGCCACGTACATGACGTCAAGCTCTGCGGCAGGTGGATCGAGTGGCTTGAGGGCGATGCTCCCGACCGGCTTCTTGCCGCCCTCGACGGCCACCCAGAATCCGCCGAGTGGCCCGGTGAAGTCCGCCGGATCAAAGGGGTTCGATGCCGTGAATCCGTAGCGCTGCTGGATCTCCTCCCATAACGCGTCGCTCATCGACAGGGCCTCCGGCGAGGACGGGTCGCACGCGATGATCTCGATAGCACCTCGCATCCAGCCATCTAAGCACCTGAGTGTGCGTCCCTCCGCCGCGATCGGACCCGTCGTCTCAGCTCGATTCGTGGGGACCGGGTCGGTCGAACGTGGACGTCTCGCCGACGTGCGGATCGACTGGTGGGTGCACGGCTCGTCGGCGGGTCAGGGCAGCTCGTAGGCCAGCGTCAGACGATGCACTCCGCCGAGCCGGCGGCGGAAACGGACGTGGTCGCGGTGGCGGTCGAGGGTCCGCCAGAGCGCGGCGTGCGCCGCCCACGGCAGCGGCTCGTCACCGTCCCGCCACGACGGCCCGAACCCGATCCACACCGGCGTCCAGTCCGCGGCAAGGTCCCACCCGCCGCGCTGCGCCATCAGCAGCCGGCGCCGGATCTGGAATGCCTGCCGTGGCCCGTCCTCGCAGATCGGTGCGGTCCGGACCGGCCAGACCGTCATGTCGAGCGCCATCAGCTCGAGCTCGAGGTCCTCGAGAACGCACGGATCCACCAGCACGGTCGCGACGTTCTCGTGCGGGGCGCGTCTCACCCTCCGCACGCTAGCCCAAGAACGACGAACACGCCGGGGCTACTCGAGGGCAGCCCGGTCCCGCCGTTCATCGATCTCGGCGGCGAGGCGATCGAGCTGAGGACCGCCACCTTGAGCCGCCTCCTGTTTGGCATCGAAGAGTCGGACCCACAGGCCCGCCGCCCACGCATCTCGAATCTCGAGGATGTCCCACTCTCGCCCGGTGAGGTGCTGGTAGCTGGAGATGAAGTCCGCCGTCTGCGCGACCGACGCGAGTTGATCTGACCTCTCCTCTCGCGGCCACACGGCCGCGGCCAGACCCACGACGGCCACTTCGGGTTGCGCGATGACACTGTCCCAGTCGTGCACGACGAGCGGTTCTCCGTCGGTCCATCGAATGTTCTGGGACTCCCAGTCCCCATGGCCGATCCGCAGGCGCCTCGGTGTGCGGGTGAGTCGTTCCCTGACCCGTCGCGCAGCGTCGTCGAGCCACTCGGGCCCGGTTGCCTCGTTCAGGTCGTGCCCGTGCTCGTCGACGTCGGGCCAGAGCCGTCGTCCAGGGTGGTCCCACCCCGTCCACGGCGGCGAGGGCGTCAGATCAGGGACACTCGCGAGGTCGGGTGCCGCCTCGATCAGACGTGCCAGGAGAGCCGCGAACCGGGGCCCGCCGTCCTCGGAGCGCAAGGGCTCGCCCCCGGGCATCGACATTTCTGCGGTGACCGTCAGGTCGCGAACCCGTGTCGCCGCTGTCAGCGGCCGCGGGCACGGGAATCCCGCGTCGGCGAGCTCGGCCTGGACGCGTAGACAGCCCGTGAGCCGAGGCTGGAATGGACGGGCCTTGACCACGACGCGCAGACCGCCCGACAGCTCGACCCCGAGAACCTCGGAGACATGCCCGGAACGGAAGACCACACGTTCGAGCGGCGCGTCCAGGTGACGCAGACACCAGTCCGCGAGAAGAGCGTCATCGAGCACCCGAGCAGTATCGCGGTCCCAAACACGCACGCCGTATGGCCTCCCGAGCCCGGGCCGGCCGACGTCGCAGACCACGACGATGCGGCTCAGTCGCGTCGCGCCGTCCGTGCTTCGCGCAGCAGCCGGATCGCCCTGGGACCCACGCCATGCAGGCGACGCAGCTCGTCGAGGTCCTCGGGAAGGTCGTCCAGGCTGCTGAAACCCGCATCGATCAGTCCGCCGACGGCAGGTCGGCCGATGCGAACACCATCGAACTCTGGACCGCGGTCCACTTCACACCACTCCTCACATGACGACAGCCTGTGCCTGTTAGACCGAGAACGCGGCCCGAACTCATCGCCGGCCCGACGCCGGACCCTCGAGACCTGATCAGCTCAGCCGGACGGTACGCAGAAGCGACCGCTCAATCACACCGCCGCGTACGGGCTGTCGGGGCCACGGCCGTCGGCGGTAGCGTCGTGCGATCACTGAGTACACGGGAAGAAGGCTCTCGATCGTCGGCCTGGGAGGTTCGACGGCGAGCGTGTCGATGAGCCTGGCCGCCCTGAAGCTGGCCCTGGAGGGAGCACAGCGCGCCGGCGCCGAGACGGAGCTCCTCGACATCCGCGAGCTCGATCTGCCGATGTACAGCGCGGACACCCGCGAACCGCCGGAGGCTGCCACCAGGCTGATCGAGTCGTGCTACGCCGCCGATGGAATGCTCTGGGCCAGCCCGTTGTACCAGGGGACGATCTCGGGTGCGTTCAAGAACGCAGTCGACTGGCTGCACCTGCTGGGCGACCGGAACCCGCCGTACCTGACCGACAAGGTCATCGGGCTGATCAGCGCCGCCGGCGGCACACATGGCCTGCAGGCGATCATCACGATGGAGTTCGCCGCCCGGTCGCTTCGCGGCTGGTCCGTTCCGTACGTGGTTCCCCTGGCGGCGGCATCCCGGGTCTTCGGCGAGGACGGTCAGGTCCGGGACCCGAGCGTCGGCCGGCAGCTCCGGACGCTCGGTGCGGAGACTGTTCGCGTCGCCGAGAAGTTCGCTCTGGACGCGTCGGCGCACCGCGGCGCCGAGTGCGAGCGCGCGGCCGAGCGGGTCGCCCTCTCGGGCTAGTCATCGGCAAGCCCACGTCGGGTCTTGACACCGAGGCGCTCACGTTCGACACTGACTTTCGGTCGGTCGACCGAATTATGGACCTGGCGATGCGAGGAGCGGTGGGAGCCGGTGGCACCAGGCGAGCAGGACACTCGGCAGCGGATACTGAGCGCGGCCAAGAGCGGGTTGCTGGAGGCCGGCTACGCCAGGCTGTCGACGCGGGGGATCGCGGCGTCTGCTGGGGTGCCGCTGAGCCAGATCCACTACCACTTCGGCTCGAAGCAAAACCTGATGCTCGCGGTCCTCGACACGGAGAACCAGCAGCGACTGGACCGGCAGACCGCGATGTACGACACGGACCTCCCACTGTGGAAGCAGTGGGAGCAGGCCTGCAACTACTTCGAGGACGACCTCAAGTCCGGCTATGTCCGGGTCTTGATGGAGATGACCGCGGCCGGTTGGTCCGACGCGAAGATCGCCAGCGCGGTCTCCGCGGAGGTACGCGGGTGGTTCGACCTGCTTACCGACGTGGCGCGGCGCGCAGAGGAACGGTTCGGCTCGCTTGGCCCTTTCACGCCGGAGGAGATCGCGGCGTTGGCAGGGATGCCGTTCCTGGGTGCGGAGACGCTCATCCTGCTGGGCATGGACGAGTCGATGGTCGCCGCCCGGTCCGGCCTGCGCAGGATGGGGGAACTGCTGCGCAGTCTCGAGCAGTCCTCGACAAAGGGGCGCCGGCGATGAGGGCCTGTCAGCCGAGCGTCGAGGGCGTGGTCGAGCGGGACGGCGTCGCGGTCCACTGGGAGCGTTACGGGGAAGGCAAGCCGGCGATCCTGCTGCTCCCCACGTGGTCGCTGTTGACGTCGCGGCATTGGAAGATGCAGGTCGCCTACCTTTTCCGGCACTTCACGGTGGTGTCCTTCGACGGGCGCGGGAACGGCCGATCCGGCCGGCCCGCGAGTCCCACGGCCTACACCGATGTCGAGTTCGCCGAGGACGCCCTCGCCGTGCTGGATGCGGCGGCTGTCGAGAGGGCGGTCCTCGTCAGCGCTTCGGCCGGCGCGCTGTGGGCGCTGCGGCTGTGCGCCGAGCATCCGGACCGGGTTCTCGGTTCGGTCTTCATCGCCCCCAGCGTGGGGCTGTCGCCACTTCCCGCCGAACGTGAGGTGCAGCGCTTCGACGACGTCTTCGAGGATCCGGTCGGCTGGCAGAAGTACAACCGCCATCATTGGCTGACCGACTACGCCGACTTCGTGACGTTCTTCATCGGACAGATCTTCACCGAGCCTCACTCGACCAAGCAGACAGAGGACGCCGTCGGCTGGGCGCTGGAGACCGACGGCGAGACGCTGCTGGCGACCGACCTCGGGCTGGAAGGCTGCGACGAAGCCACGGTGCGTGGCCTGGCCGCGAGGGTCGCCTGCCCGGTCCTGGTGATCCATGGCATCGAAGACGCCCTGCACGACGTCAACGAAGCCGCGGCGCTGGCCGACTGCACTCGGGGGTCCCTGGCCACGTTGGCTGGCTGCGGGCACTTTCCGCACGCCAGGGATCCCGTGCGGGTGAATCTGTTGATCAAGCAGTTCGCCGACGGAGTCGCACGATGAGGGCCCGGCTGCCGGACCGTACCGGCGTGGTCGACCGCGACGGCGTCAAGGTCGCCTACGAGGTCTTCGAGCACGACGGACCGACGCTGCTGCTGATCCCGCCGTCCGCGATCACCTACGGCCGGGCGTGGAAAGGCGTCGTGGGCACGCTCGCGCGGCACTTCAGGGTGTTGGTGACCGACGGACTGGGGACGGGCGGATCCGACCGACCGCTGGACCCGCAGCGGCATGCGCCCGCCGAGGTGAACGCCGACCTGTGTGCCCTACTGGATGCCGAGAGTGTCGAGGTGGCGGTCGTCGTCGCCCACTGTCACGCGGTGCCGTGGGCGCTCAGACTGGCCGCCGACCACCCCGAGCGGGTCCTCGGTGTCGTCGCGATCAGTCCCGAGATCGAAGTGGCCCCCGAACACGACCACTGGGACCCGGAGCTCGCCCCACCGGGTTGGGACCTCCACGACAAGGCCCTGTGGCGGACGGACGGCGGCTACCGGAGGTGGATCGAGTTCTTCTTCGGCCAGCTGCTGCCGGAGCCGCATTCCACGAAGCAGTACGAGGACGCCGTCGGCTGGGCATTGGACACCGACGCCGAGGCGAAGATCGCCAGTGACGCGGGCCTCGGTGCGCCGACCGCCGACGAGGCGGAGCGGCTGTGCGCCACTCTGCGGTGCCCGATGCTGGTGATCCACGGTTCGGCGGATCGCTGCCAGCCGGTGGCCAGAGGCATCCGACTCGCCGAGCTGACCGGTGCGGACCTGGTCGTGCTCGACGGTTCGGGTCATCTGCCGCACGCCAGGGATCCCGTCAAGGTGACCCGGCTCATCATCGAATTCGTCCGCCGCATCACGGGAGAACCCATGGCCACGACGACCTGGACCCGCGGCCGGTCCCGCGCCAAGCGCGCGCTCTATCTGTCCTCACCCATCGGTCTCGGGCATGCGCGACGCGATGTCGCGGTGGCCAAGGAACTCAAGAAGCTGCACCCGGAGCTCGAGATCGACTGGCTGGCCCAGGATCCGGTGACCAGGGTGCTGGAGGCCGAGGGCGAACGCATCCACCCGGCCAGCCGCTGGCTGGCCAGCGAGTCGGCCCACATCGCCGCCGAGTCCGCCGGGCACGACCTGCACTGCTTCCAAGCCCTACGCCGGATGGACGAGATCCTGGTGGCCAACTTCATGGTCTTCCAGGAGGTCGTCGAGGAGGGCTGCTACGACCTCGTCGTCGGTGACGAGGCCTGGGACGTCGACTACTACTGGCACGAGAACCCCGAGCTGAAGCGCGGACAGAACGTCTGGTTGACCGACTTCGTCGGGTTCCTACCGATGCCCGACGGCGGAGACCACGAGGCGTACCTGACCACTGACTACAACGCCGAGATGATCGAGCACATCGACCGCTTCCCTTGGATCCGGGACCGGGCGATCTTTGTGGGCTCCGACCGAGACGTCGTGCCGAACACCTTCGGCGGTCAGCTCCCAGCGATCCGCGACTGGACCAACGAACACTTCGCCTACTCCGGCTACGTCACCGGCTTCACTCCGCCCGACCCCGAAGAGATCCCCGCGATCCGCGAACGACTGGGCTACCGGGAAGACGAAACGGTGTGTCTGGTCGCGGTGGGCGGCAGCGGCGTCGGGCGGGCGTTGATCGACAAGGTCGTCGCCGCCTATCCGCTGGCCAGGAAGGCGATGCCGGAGCTGCGGATGATCGTCGTGACCGGCCCTCGCATCGACCCGTCGTCGTTCCCCGAGCGTGCGGGCCTGGAGGCTCGGGGATACGTGCACCGACTGTACGAGCACCTATCGGTCTGCGACCTCGCCGTCGTGCAGGGCGGGCTGACCACCACGATGGAGCTGGCGGCCGCCAAACGTCCGTTCCTGTACTTCCCGCTCGGTCACCACTTCGAGCAGAACTTCCACGTCCGGCACCGCCTCGAGCGCTACCGCGCAGGGACGCGCATGGACTACGCGACCACCGACCCGGACGACATCGCCGCCCGCATCACCGAGCTGGCGGGCAAGCCGGTCGACTACCGAGATGTCGAGACCGACGGCGCCGAACGCGCCGCCCGCCTCGTCGCCGAACTCCTCTAGCAGAGCAGGTATCAAACGATGGCTTCATGACCCTCATATCACCACCATCGGTCGGTCGACCGAACTATCCAGAGAAGGGAAGCAGCACCATGACGACAACGACCCAGGCGCACGCCGACAACGGCGTCAACGTCGAGGCCCTCATCGGGGTCCGCGACATGCTGCCGGAGAACCCGGAGATCGCCCAGTTCCAGTGGCGCTCGACCACGCGGTGGGTCCACGGCACCCACAGCAGGTCCGATGTGGAGACGTTCTTCGGCTTCGGCGAAGAGCAGCGGCACCACACGACCTTCAGCCACGACGTCGACCACCCCGAGCAGTTCGCCGCCCAGGACAAGGGCATCACGCCGGTCGAGTACGTGCTGGTCGCGCTGGGCGGTTGCCTGACCGCCGGTGTCGCCGCGGTGGCCCAGCAGCGCCAGATCCAGCTCAGGTCGGTGCGGGCCACGCTCACGGCGGAGATGGACATGCACGGCATCCTCGGCGCGGACCCGGATGTCCGCAACGGCTTCAGCGCGGTGAACGTGAGCTACCAGATCGACGCCGACGCCACCCCGGAGGAGATCAAGGCAATCGTCGCGCAGTCGCAGAAGCGCTCGGCGGTCTACGACATCATGACCAACCCGACCAGCGTCACGGTCGACGTGACCTGAGCCGGCCGGGCGTCTCATGCAGACGACCACAGTCGTGGTGGGCGCCGGTCATTGCGGACTGGCCATGAGCCGCTGCCTCGCCGACCGTTCGATCGACCATGTCGTCCTCGAACGCGGCGAGGTGGCGAGCTCGTGGCGCACCAAGTGGTGGGACTCGCTACGGCTGCTCACCCCCAACTGGATGACCCGGCTGCCCGGCGGCTACGCATACCGGGGCGACGACCGCGACGGCTATCTGACCGCACACGGCGTTGCCCAGCTGATCGCCGACTACGCCAAAGACTCCGCCGCGCCCGTCCTGACCGGCACGACGGTCACCGCGGTGCATCCGACCTCGGAGGGGTATGTCGTGCGGACCGACCAGGACACCTGGCACGCCCGCACGGTCGTCCTCGCCTCCGGAGCGTGCGCGGAACCGGTCGTACCAGCGTTCGCAGACCAGGTGCCCGCCGGGGTCGTCTCGGTCACGCCCGACCAGTACCGCAACCCCGCTGCGCTGCCATCCGGTGGCGTGCTGGTCGTGGGCGCGTCGGCCACGGGAGCGCAGCTCGCCGAGGAGCTGCAGCGCTCCGGACGCCAGGTCACCGTCGCGGTCGGCGAGCACGTCCGGGTTCCCCGTCGCTACCGCGGGCGGGACATCTTCTGGTGGCTGGACGCGGTGGGCGTCCTCGACGAGCGGGCCGAGGAGATGGACGACCTCGTACGGGCCCGTCACCTGCCCTCGATGCAGCTGGTCGGCGCCGATCGAACGGTCGACCTGAACTCGCTGCAGGCGCTGGGGGTCCGCGTGGTCGGCCGGCTCGCCGGCATCCGCGACGGACAGGCCCAGTTCTCCGGCTCGCTGCGCAACGTGTGTGCCCTCGCCGACCTCAAGCTCGCCCGGCTGCTCGATACGATCGACGCGTACGCCGGCGGGGCCGGCGAGCGGCCCGAGCCTACGGAGGTGGCAGAGGTGCCGCTCGGAATCGACCTACGGCGCGGAGAGATCCGGTCGGTCGTCTGGGCCACCGGCAGCAAGGCGAACTACTCGTGGCTGGACGTCCCCGTGTTCGATCGCCGCGGCCGGATCATGCACAGGGGCGGGACGACGCCGTGGCCGGGCCTGTACGTGATCGGCCTGCCGCTGCTGCGGCGGCGCCGGTCCACGTTCATCGACGGGGCGGCGGCCGACGCGGCCGACCTGGCCGCCCACCTCGCTGCCCACCTTGACAGCCTCGCGAGCGTGAGCGCCTCGTGAAAGCGCACGCGGAGGACCTGGAAACCGACTACCTCGTGGTCGGCGCCGGCGCGGCCGGGATGGCCTTCACCGACCAGTTGCTCGCGCATTCCGATGCGACCGTGACGGTGGTCGACCGCCGACATGCGCCGGGCGGGCACTGGGTGGATGCGTACCCGTTCGTGCGGCTGCACCAGCCCTCGGCGTTCTACGGAGTCAGTTCGGTGCCGCTGGGCCGGGGCGCCCTGGACAGCGAGGGGACGAACGCCGGCTACTACGAACTCGCCGGCCGCGACGAGATCTGCGCGCATTTCGAGCGCGCCATGCACCGGCATTTCCTACCGACCGGACGCGTACGCTACCTCCCGAACTGCGACTACGTGGGCGAGCACCGCGTCGTCTCCCGGCTGACCGGCTCCTCGTTCCAGGTCCAGGTCCGCCGCAAGGTCGTCGACACCGGCTATCTCGAGCCTGCGATCCCGGCGACCAGCCGTCCCCCGTTCGAGGTCGCCGACGGCGTCGCCTGCGTGCCGATCGGAGCACTCGCCCAGCTCGACGAGCGACCGGACCGGTACGTGATCATCGGCGCCGGCAAGACCGCGCTGGACGCCTGCGTGTGGCTGCTCGAGCAGGGTACGCCGGCGGACCGCATCCGTTGGGTCAAGCCGCGCGAAGCCTGGTGGATCAACCGGCACTTCCAGCAGCCGTACACCCTCGCTCCGGACTTCCATCGCGGTTCCGCGCTGCAGTTCGAGGCGTTCGCACAGGCCGACTCGATCGATGACGTCTTCGCCCGGCTCGAGGCGGACGGCTACTTCCTGCGCGTCGACCGCGGGGTCGCGCCGACCATGTTCCGCGGGGCCGTCGTCAGCGAAGCAGAGCTCACGCTGCTGCGGAGTATCGACGACGTCGTCCGGCTGGGACGGGTGCGACGGATCGAGCGCGACCAGATCATCCTCGACAGCGGCCGCGTACCGACGTGTCCTGACGCGCTGTACGTCCACTGCGCGGCTGGGGCCCTGCCACGTCGACCCGTCCGCCCTGTCTTCGAGGCTGGCCTGCTGACCATGCAGCCGTTCGCGTGGTCCTTCGCGTGCTACCAGTTCGCCACCCTCGGCGTCCTCGAGGCCGTCGTCGAGAGCGACGAGGACAAGAACGCGCTCTGCTCGCCCATCACCTACTGGGACCGGAACCTTGACTTCCTGTTCGCGGTACTCGCGACGTTGGACGGCGAGCGCTCCCGACGCAGGCACCCGGCTCTGGCCGAGTGGATGCGCACGACGCGCCTGAACCCCTTCAACGCGGCGTCCTCCGACCACCACCACCCCGTGGTCATCGAGTCGCGGGAGCGAATCAGGAAGCTCGCTCCACACGCCGTCGCCAACCTGCAGCGGCTGGTGGCCCGGGGGCGTCGGCTCGACATGCTGACGAGCTGAACTCGGGTGCAGGCGGTCTGGCCAGCCGAGTACGGTCCCGGACATGACCTCGGATGAGTTCGTACCAGTCGGCTTCGATCCGCCGACCTCACTCGCCACCGACCAGTTCCGCCTCGAACCGCTGGGGCCGCAGCACAATCAGGCCGATCACGCCGCCTGGATGTCGAGCATCGAGCACATCCGCTCCACCCCCGGCTATCCCGACGGCAACTGGCCACCACCGAGCGGCATGACGCTCGAGGAGAACCTCGCCGACCTTCGCCGCCACGCCGACGACTTCACCCGGCGCGCCGGCTTCACCTTCACCGTCCTCGACCCAGGCGACGACGACGTCATCGGTTGCGTCTACCTGTATCCCTCGGCCTCCGAGGAGTGGGACGTCACGGTGCAATCCTGGGTGCGGGCCGACCGATCCGACCTCGACGTACCACTCGCCGACGCCGTCGCACGCTGGCTCGCCACCGACTGGCCCTGGGAACGTGTCGACCGCCGCGGTCGCTGAGTCCGGACCACACGGCCGAGCCACCGGTGCCCCGCACGGAAATCCGGTTGCCCGGTGATCGCGACCCGCCCAGACTCTGATCGCGTGTCTGACGACGACGTACCCGACCTCGGTCCCGTTCCGACCCGCTTCCCCGCCACCGTCGACCTGGCCCGACGTCTGGTCGCCGCGCAGTTCCCACAATGGGCCGGCCTGCCCATCCGGCCGGTCGCGGAGGAGGGATGGGACAACCGGACCTTCCACCTGGGTTCGGAGATGTCGGTGCGGCTGCCGAGTGCGTCGCCGTACGCGCTGGCGGTCGAGAAGGAGCACCGGTGGCTGCCGGTGTTCGCGCCCCGACTACCGCTGTCGATCCCCGTTCCGCTGGCCAAGGGGACGCCCGGAGAGGGATATCCGCACGTGTGGTCGGTGTACCGGTGGCTGGACGGCGAACCCGCGACCCGGTCCAACATCGCTGACCTGACGGCGTTCGCCACCGCCCTCGGCGAGTTCCTCGCCGCTCTGCAACGCGTCGATCCCACGCACGGCCCCGGCCCCGGCCTTCACAACTGGTACCGAGGCGGATCGCTGGCGACGTACGACAACCTGACGCAGGATGCGCTCGAGACACTGGACGGGCACGTCCGAACCGACCTCGCGCGGCAGATCTGGCAGTCCGCGCGGCGGTCTCGCTGGAACGGGCCACCCGTGTGGTTCCACGGGGACGTGGCTCCCACCAACCTGCTCGTGCAAGGCGGAGCGCTTGCCGCCGTCATCGACTTCGGCACGTGCGGTGTCGGCGACCCGGCCTGCGACCTGGCGATCGCGTGGACGCTTCTCTGCGGCGAGAGTCGCACGGCCTTCCGTACCCGCCTGTCCGTGGACGCCGAGACCTGGGCCCGGGGCCGAGGCTGGGCACTGTGGAAGACACTGAGCGCCTGCGCCGGGACTCTGGAGTCCGGAGGGTCCGACTACGCGGATGCGAGGTCCGTCCTGGACCAGATCTTCGAGGAGTACGAGCGGTCGAATTCGTAGCAGCGAAGACCCGGGCTGACAGAATGCGGCCCGTGACCCACATCGTCGCGCACAACCCGACCACCGTCTTTCCGCCGTACGCCGGGCATGCCCATGCCGTCGAGGTGCCTCCCGGCGCTCGTACGCTGTACATCAGCGGGCTCAACGGGTACGAGTCGGACCGCACCACGATGCCCCCCGACTTCGCCGGACAGGCCAGGCTGGTCTGGCGGCATCTCGACACCCTGCTCTCCGCGGCCAACATGAGCTACGACGACCTGGTCTCCCTGCGGTTCTTCCTCGTGTCCGCCACGGACGACCCGGCGAACGTCGAGCTCATCAAGGAGCATCTCGGCGACCACCGTTGCTGTCGGACCGTCGTCGTACAACAGCTACTGGAGCCCGAGTGGCTGGTCGAGATCGAGGCGATCGCGGCCAAGGTCGACTGAGCTTCGAGCGGGTCAGGTATCCGAAGCGAACACCGCTGACCACAGGTCGTTCTCGGTGTAGAGAGCGTCAACCTCGTCCAGCTCGACGTCGGCGGCATGGGGGTCGCCGCCGGCACGGTCGGCGACCCACCAGTCGGCTCCTGGAAGACCGGCGGACGCATACGCTCGCGATCCTGGATCCTGATTCTCGTACGACGCTCGGGCTCGGGCGACGACCTCTCCGTGCGCCGGCTCCCACAGCCGAACAGAACCGTCGTCCTCGGTGCCCAGCACCACCGCGTCGAACCACCTCCACACCACGACGTCGGTGCCGTTCGGCCCCGTGGCAACCGCGACCAGATGGCCGGGAGACACCCGCTCGACCCGCGGGGAGGGGAACATCGGGGCGAAGCCGAGCGACCTGACCGCGCCGTGACTCCAGACGTCACAGGCATGCTCGTCGACACGAATGACGCGAGCGGTCTGAAGGTGGGTCGGTGCGAGGGCGGAAGTGGAGGGCGAGGTTGACATGGGTCCGAGTCTCACACAGGCCCGACACGTCGAACGCCCACCAGCGAGCGAGAACGAGCCTCGTGCCGCATCGCGGTCGGAGGCCTCAGGTCGTCGCCGTCTCGTACTGCGGGCGGCCGGTCGTGCGGTAGGCCTGGATCGTCAGCCCCTTCGGGGTGGTTCGTGAGTCGACCAGTTCGAGTCCGGTGTCGGGCCCGGAGTCGGGGAACAGCCGGGTGCCCTGGCCGACGACCACGGGATAGATGAGCAGGACGATCTCGTCGACCAGCCGGTGGTCGAGCAGCCAGCGGATCAGGGTGCCGCTGCCCCACACCTGCAGCTCGCCACCCGGCTCGGCTCTCAGCTCGTCGACGGCGGCCGCGACATCACCGGAGAGAACGGTCGTGTGCGCCCATCGCGGGTCGGTGAGCGTCGTCGAGACGACGTACTTCGGACGCGTGTTCAACGCCTCTCCGACCGGGTTTCCCGGATCCATGCCCGCTCCCCAGGAGCCGGCGAAGATCTCGTACGTCCGCCGCCCGAACAGGAACGCGTCGGAGCGCTGGAACGCCTCGCCGATGAACGTCGAGGCCTCGTCGTCGAGCAGCGGCGGGCCCCACCCGAAGCGCTCGAACCGGCCGCTGCCGGCCTCGACCGGCGCGCCGGTTTCGCTTCGGCTCCCCACATCGATCCGTCGATGTCCCTGCGTCACTCCGTCGAGGGAGACGTTCGTGATGGTCGTCAGCTTCACAGTCGCGGTCCCTGGTCGTTGGCTGAGGGCGACACTCCTCCCGGCGCAGTCCAGGAGCCCGCCAGCGACCACCAGCCGACAGCCCGACGGCGGCCGGCTCGGTGCGTTTCCGCGGCTGACGCAGCGCCACGCCGAGTTCGCCTTGTCCCACCTCAGTGTGCCGGACCGGATCGGCTATCGGCGTACCCGGAAGCGCAGATGGAGCACCCGGTTGCCCTGGATCACCACGTCGGGGTCCTCCAGCAGGTGTTGTGCGTCGACCGGCCCGAAGTAGCGCTTGCCGGACCCGAACACGACGGGTACGACGTCCATGCGCACCTCGTCGACCAGGCCCGCGGCAAGCACCTGGCCACCGACGTCGCCAGCGGCGACCTCGACCGTGCGGTCGCCCGCAAGCTCCTGTGCCTTCGTCATGGCGGCCTCGACGCCGTCGATGAAGTGGAACGGCGCCTCCGGGTTCCAACCTTCGGGCGCCGGCCGATGCGACACGACGACCAGGTGGTCGACACCGGCCGGTGGCTTGCCGCCCCAGCCGTCGGTCATGTCGAAGACGTGCCGACCGACGATCGTGACCCCGAGCTCGTCCCAGTACGACCGGGTGTAGTCGTAGGAGGCCTGCGACACCTTCAATTCGCCACTCTCGTCCAACGGGACGTCACCGCTCGATAACCAGTCGAACAGCGGTCCGGGCTGGTCATTCTCGTCCGCGACGAAGCCGTCCACCGACACCGAGCTGTACATGACCACCTTGCCCACGGGGCTCTCCTCTGCTTTGGGGTGGCCCCCAAAATTAGCGAGTCGTGAGCTGTCGTTCTTGTAAGAAATCAATCGGCCGGCAGCGGCCAGCTGTCCAGCACGTGGCCGGGATGTTCGCGTTGGAACCGCCGCCGGACCTCGACGTATCGGGTCGGAGTGAGCCCGGTGAACGCCCGGAACTCGTGGCCGAAGTGGGCCTGGTCGAAGTAGCCTGCGCGACCGGCGAGGTCGCCCCAGTCGATCGGTCCGGCGGGGTCGATCGCGAACACGGTGGCGGCGAAGCGGTAGGTGCGCGCCAGCCGCTTCGGCGTGACGCCGATGAGCTCCTTGAACCGCTGTGCCAGATGAGTGCTGCTGACACCGGCTGCCACGCTCAGGTCGCCGATCGCCATCGCTCCGCTGGTCGCCGCGATGACGTTGCTCGTATGGCGGACCAGCCCCAAACCGGCGGTCTCGCACAGCCGTCGCATGAGCTCCTCTTCGAGCAGCACCAGCATCTCGTGCGGTCCGGCCGCCGTGGCCAGCCGGTCTCGCAGCTCAGCAATGGCGGGCCGGCCCCAAGCCTGCTCTACCGTCACCGGCCGGTCACACAGCTCGGCCGCGGGCATCGACAGGAACGGCGCCAGCCCCCACGGCTTGAAGTGCACGCCGACGGACCGGGTCCAGAGTGGGTAGCCGAACTCCCACGCGCGGGTGGGCATGGTGACCACGCAGCCGTCGGCGTACTCGGCCGTCTCGATGTCGGTGCCGGCGCGGATGCGGAACGGCGCCCCGAGGTTGACGATGAGCAGCGCCGCCGGCGGCGGCAGCGTCAGCCGGGCGTACGGCGGCGCACCCTCCAGGTAGTAAAGGTCGTCGATCAGCCCGTCCAGCGGCGCTCGCGGCACTCTGGACACGTACTCCACGCGCACAGTATAGCCGACGCCCCGCCGGCATCGCGCGCGGGGATGCGGCGCCGACACCGCGTGAACAGCTTCGTGGCATCGACAACAAGCTCTCCACACTCCAGAACGCTCGGTCCGTGCTCGCTGGTCTTCTCG
>Ga0081538_10000438_pt1 | contig 46840 bp, 50 predicted proteins | sample TabmetS5T2R1_FD_71022 | JGI IMG/M metagenome (GOLD analysis project Ga0081538, IMG submission 71022) | Tabebuia heterophylla rhizosphere microbial communities from the University of Puerto Rico - S5T2R1 | ecosystem: Host-associated > Plants > Roots > Rhizosphere ... | reverse complement strand
GCTCGAGGCGCCGGCGCCGGCCAGTGCGCGCCACTGGCGGGTCACGAACGGCCGCACGCCGCCGAGCGAGCTCATCGCGCCGAGGCCTCCCGGGCGCCACCACGCTCCGCGACGAGCTCGGAGAGGAGCCCGGTCGTCCGCTCTGCCCCGCCGAGGTCGAGGCCCGCGGAGCGGGGCCGGAAGTCGAGCAGCCGGCGCACCTCCGCGGCGAGCAAGTCCGGGTCGAGCCGTTCGGGGTCGAGCATCCGCACCGCGCCGAGCGCGGCCAGGCGCCGGGCGCGCGCGGTCTGCTCGTCCTCCTCGGGCGTGGCGAACGGGACCACCAGCGCGGGCACCCGCGCGCTCACCACCTCGATCGCCGTGTTGTAGCCGCACTGGCTGATCGAGGCGCGCGCCGAGCGCAGCAGCGCCTCGAGGTCGGGCACGGTCCGGACCAGCTCGATCCCCTCGTGGCGCCGCGCCTCGGCCCGCACTCGGCGCCAGGCGGGCTCCGCCAGGAAGGGCCCGCCGATCACGGTCATCCGCAGGCCCGTCGCCGCCGCGATGGCGCCGTGGGCCCGCACGGCGGCGGTGAGCAGCGGCTCGCCGACCCGGCCGCCTCCCGCCGAAACCACCACGCGGCGCTCCCGGCGAAGCGGTCGCGGGCCGCCGCCCGGCCGCACGAAGCCGGTGTAGTGGACCGGCACCCGCAGCCGGGAGCGCATCGCGAACGAGTCCTCGAGCCGGGCGAAGCCCGGATCGGAGTGCACGAGGACCGCGTCGAAGTGGCGGTTCGCGATCCGGCAGGCGCGCTCGTCGTGGGCGGCCTGGTCGGCGCGCCGCCCGACGAGGATGTCGCGCAGGCTGCACGTCACGAGCGGCGGCTGCGCCGTACCGGTGCGCGCCTCCTCGAGCAGCGGAAGCAGCTCCTTCGCGAACTTCGCCCGTCCGAACGGGAACAGCTCGATCACGAGCGCCTCGGGCTGCAGCGCGCGGAACGTCGCGAGGATCGCCTCGCGGCGCACGGTGCGGGCGTCCTCCACCGACAACCCCGCGTCGTGGCTCGTGAACGCGCCGTTCGACCCGACGCCCAGGGCCGGCAGCGGGACGAGCTCGACGTCGGGCGGCGGACGCAGCGAGCCGGGCACGCGCCCGCCGCACAGCAGCACCACGCGGAAGCGCTCGGCGAGCGCCCCGGCGAGCGCGAACGAGCGCACCAGGTGGCCCAGCCCAACCGAGTGCTGGCAGTAGAAGAGGAGCGGCGGGCGGGTGTTCACGCCGCCACCGCCTCGTCGAGCTCGGCCAGTGCCCGCCGCAGGTGGCGCGCGGCCCTGGCGTCGCCGTCGGGCCGCAGCGAGGTGGCCACGCGCACGGCCTTGGCAAGCCGGCGGTGCGCGCGATGGATCGCCGTGAGACGCTCGTCCAGCGAGCCGCCGCCCTCCCGGTAGCCCTCGAGGAACGCCTCGCGCAGCCGCGCCACCGGCACGCGCGCTGGATCCTCGAACTCGAGCGCCGCGACCACCGCGGCCGCGTCGAGCTCGGGCTCACCGAGCGCGAGGCCGTCGAAGTCGACCAGGCCGAGCCCCGCCTCGCCGTCGAGCCACTGGCGCGGGTGCGGGTTGCCGTGCACGGGGACGAACCGCCCGCGCGCGGCGGCCGAGTGGGCGCGGCGAAGGCGGGCGAGCAACCGGTCCACGTCGGGCGCGACGCCGGGGACGGAGCGCGCGAGGCGCCTGCCGAGTCGCGCCGATCGGGCCAGCGGCGCCTCCGGGCCGAGCACCCGCCGCGGCTCGAGGGACGCGCTCGCGAGCGAGGCGAGCGCGCGTCCGATCCGCCGGGCCGGCACCCTCTCGGGCTGTCGCCCCGGCACCGGCGACTGCCACAGCGTGCGTGAGGCGGTGTCGTAGCGCTGCGGACGGGCCACAGCAAAGCCGAGCTCGCCGCGCTCCGCGGCCGCGCACAGCATCCGGCCCTCGGCGGCAATGCGCTCGCCGCGCCGGTCGGCGAAGACCTTCGCGTAGCTCCGGTCGAAGCGCACCGTGCAGCGCCGGTAGGGCCGGTATCGCACCACGGCCCGTCTGCCCGGCCGCGCCAGGAGCTCGGGCAGACCCCGCAGGGCGGGATCGGACCCGAAGGGAGATACCCGCAGCCAGCCCGCTTCGCTCTGGACGACGCCCTCCCCGGCAGGTCGCTCGTCGAACGCCTCCACGCGGAGGACCGGCTCCAGCACGTCCCTCAGTACGAGCGTGGCAAAGGGCTGCCGGTGCGGATGGAAGCGTGCGTACTCGCGCTCGAGGCGCCCGCCGCCGCCCGCCAGTCCGAGCGCCTCGTCATCACAGAGCGCGGCGAGCCGCGTCCGGTAGCGGGCGTGCGCGGCGGCCGTCACGCGATCTGCTCCTCGGCCCGCGCGAGCACGGCCTCGATCCGCGCCAGTGCGCGCGGCCGGAAGCGGCTCAGGCTCTTCGCGGCGTGCCGGACGAGCAGCGCCGCGGCCACGTGCCACTCGAGTGTCTCGGCATCCGGGACGGTCGCATCGCGGGCGTACCCGGACAGGAGCTCGTAGCCGAGGCTCAGTTCCTCGTGCACCGGCAGCTCGCCGAGCGCCCCGAGGTTCGCGAGCGCGGCCAGAACGCGTGCCAGGTCCGCGGCGCGCGGGCCGCGGCACACGTCGTCGAGGTCGACGAGGGCGATGGCATCCCGCCGCACGAGCGCGTTGCTGAGGTGAGGGTCGCCGTGCAGGCAGACCACCTCGTGGCTGGGGCCGCGCGGGCGCTGGGCATCCAGCTTCACCGCGAGCCGCTCGGCGGTGTCGGCGAGCTCCGGCCGCAGCGAGGCGATCACGCCGGCAGCCGTGTGCAGGCTGTCCGCGTCGTGCCGCTCGAAGCGCGGCGCCGCAGCGGGCACCGGCAGCCGGTGCAGCGCGGCCAGGGCGGCGCCGACCCGGCGGAGCGAGCGTCCCGGCGGCCCGGCGCGCGGATCGAGCGGGGCCAAGCCGTCAAGCGGCTCGAACAGGAGCGTGCGCCGGCCGCCCGAGCTGGCAAGCAATCCGGGCAGCCGCACCTCGTACGGTCCTGCGGCGAGGGAGTCCGGGAGCGCCTCGCGCAGCCGTCGCGCCCGCTCCGCCCCCTCGCCGGCGTAGACCTTGGCGTAGGCCAGCGTGCGCCCGTGCTCGTCGAGGCACCGGGCGGTGGCCGAGCACTCCGGGACGTAGGCCACGAGCCTCGCGTCCACGAGCGGGTGCCCGAGAAGCCCTCCGAGCGCCGCCGGATCGGCGAGCAGTCCGAGGTCGCGGATTCGCCGGTCGTTCGGGAAGGTCCAGAAGACCGCGTCGAGCTCCTCGTCGTGCGCCACCGAGGGGAGCGGGCCGGCCGGCACGGCCGTCTCGAGCGCGGACTGGTACGCCGTGGCGCTGCGACCGCCGCGGAACGTGCGCACCGACACCGGCACCCTCCGGCCCCGCACCGTGACGCTGTAGAGCACGCGAAGGCTCTCGCCCACCCGGTACTTCACCCGCAGGCGCTCACATGCGTCGATCGACTGCCCGCCGGAACGGTCCGCGAGCCGCGCGGCCGCGGCCCGCGGGTCGAGCAGCAGGTCGCGGGCGGGCACGGCTGGATCGACGACCATCACGGCCCCTCCTCGAGCAGCAGCTCGCCGGCCTCCACCCGCCAGGCGAGACGGCGGCCGTCCGCCTCGACGGCGGTGAGCGCGCCCCGGCGCTCGACCGTCAGGTCCGGCGGGCTCTCGTCCGCCGCCAGCGGCGCGACCAGCGTGAGGAAGCTCGCGTCCGCCACGCCGTCGGCGACCGCGCTCACGATCGGCGCATCGAGTTTGATGCCGTAGGCCGGCGATACCCACCCGCGCTCCAGCGCGAGCTCCGGGCCGGGCTCGAAAACGAGGCCCAGTCCCGGCGCTCTCAGGCAGCGGCCGTCGACCTGCGTCCTGCCGAGGGCCTCCGGCGCGAGGTGGAAGCGCAGGTCGTAGCGATGCGCCCGTTCGCCCCGCAGCCGGTCCTCGACGATCCAGAAGCGGTCGTCGACGAACGCGACGACACGTGTGTGCACCGCCTCGTATGCGGGGCTGATGGCCTCGCCCGCGAGGAGATCGAGCCCCGGCTCGCTCACGCGCCCGAGCAGCCGGCCCTCGGCCACGGGCCCGTCCGGCCTGCCGCGCGAGTACGGCGTCTGGTCGAGCCCGTCCACGCACACCGTGTTGTGGGCGGCGGTGCCCTTGAACCAGCGCCGCAGGTTGGGCGGCTCCTCCGAGTACGTGTAGCGCCCCGGGTCGACTATCAGCGGCCGCCCTCCCGCCGCGATCTCGAGGCTCAGCAGGTCGTAGTGGCCATGGCCGCCGTCGCCGAGCGGACCGCAGTCGAAGATCAGGAAGCGCTCCTGCTCGTAGGCGGCCTTGCCCTCGCCCCAGCCGCTCCGCTGCACGTAATAGCCGCCGGCGGGGAAGCTCGCGTGGCGGCGGCGGGGGCGGGTGCCGCGCCGTCCCTGCGTCGCCGCGTGCACCAGGTCGCCGCGCCCGAGCAGCTCGCCCGCCAGCTCGAGCAGCTCCCCGTAGCGGCCCGAGTCGGCGTCGGAGAGCGCGGGGATCGCTCCGTCCGGCCGCGTGCAGTGCAGGGCGAAGTCGCACGCGCGGTCCAGCCGTTCGTCGAACTCCGGCGAGAAGCGGAGACCGAAGCGGCGCCCGTTCTCGCGCGCGCCGAGGAACGAGCGCAGGGCGATCAGGTGGTAGTGGGTCGAGCTCTCGCGATGCACGCCGTCGGACCTGAACTCGGCCTGCAGGGCGCGCTCGAGCTCGGCGGTGGCGAAGGCCAGCAGCTCACCGTCGCGGTCGAGCTCCGGCAGCGCCAGCGGGACCAGGAAGAGCGCGTAGAGCTCGAGCGTGCGGTGGTTCCGCTCCGGGCTGAGGTTGGCGCGCACGTGCGCCGCCTGCTCGCCGATGCTGGCCACGAGCCGCTCGGCGAGCCCGTCCACGAGGCCGGGGAAGCCGGGCGCCGAGGCGAAGTCCTGCCAGGCGTAGATCCAGTTCTGGATCCGCCGCGCGGCCACGTCGCTCGCGTCCCGGCCGGGCGGCACCTGGTCGATCCACGAGCCCACCAGCCGCTGCCAGGCGAGCAGGAAGTGGACGTCCCCGGTCTCCGCATAGGCGAAGGCCAGGTCGCGGCCGAAATAGAACTTGCTCCACTCGATGCGCCACTCCTCGTCCGGCGGGAGCTCCGCGCCCAGCCAGTCGGGCCAGGTCCCGAGTCGCCGCGTGATCCCGGCGAACGTGAAGCGGCCGTCGCCCACCTCCTGCGCCACGCGAAGGTCGCGCCGCTCGTGCGCGCTCACGCAGAAGACGGGCCGGGGCGCCGCGGTGCCGAGCGCCTCGCGAAAGAGGTCCGCCAGCCGCCCCGCCAGGACGTCCCCGTCGAAGCCCTCGCGCACCGTGTCGCGGCCTGCCTGCGCCAAGCGCTGGGCCAGCTCGCGGTTTTCGTGCAGGCGGGCCAGCGCGTCGGCGAGCGCCGCCGGGTCGTCCGGCGGGACCAGCAGCCCGTTGGCCTCGTGGGATACGAGCTCCGGAATGCCGGAGACGCCGGTCGTTACCACCGGCAGGCCCGAGGCCATCGCCTCGACCAGCACGTTCGGCAGCCCGTCGCGGTCGCCGGGCAGTATGCGGCATGGAAGGCAGAACACGGTTGCCCGGCCGTATTCGCCGCTCAGCTCGGCCTGGTCCATCGGGCCCGGCAGCCGGACCAGGTGCTCGAGCCCGAGCGCCTCGATCCGCCGGCGCACCTCCGGGCCGTGCTTGTCGTCCTGGCCCACGATGCGCGCCTCGAACGGGACCTGCCTGCGCGCGAGCTCCGCACAGGCTTCCACGAGGACGTCGAACCCCTTCTTCGCCACGAGGCGGCCGACGCCGAGCACGCGAAGGCGGCCGTTGGCGGGGGCACGCGGGCTCGCGGGAGCCATGTCGGCGCCGAGGCCGTGGTACACGAGGTGCACCGTGGCCTCGGGTGCGATCGCCTGGAGATGGCGCCGGTTCGCCTCGGTGCACGTGACCGCGAAGCGGGCTGCGGTGAGCTTGCGGCGCAGGAGCCCGCCGGGGTTCAGCTCCTCGGCGTAGATGTCGCGCGCGTGGCCGGTGAACGAGAAGGGCAGCCCGGCGATCACGGCCGCCAGCCAGGTCACGGTCGTCGTGCCGTGCGCGAAGTGGGCGTGGAGATGGCCGACGTCGGGCGCGTCGAGCAGCCCGTCGGCGAGCGCGATCGCCTGGAGCAGCTCCTTGACGTTGACCTTCCTGGGCCCGGACCAGAAGCTGCGGCGATTGCGCATGGCCTGCCGCAGGGCGATCCCGGTCGCGCGCGCGAGGCCGAACGGACGCCGGCGCGCCGTGCGACGCAGCGCGGGCAGGAACGGACGCACGTGCCGCGGGCGCCAGAGGTGCATCGGCAGCGTGAGCGAGGCGGTGTCGGGCAGGTACTGCGGCGGGGTCTGGATGGCGTCGACGACCGGGTGCCGCAGCGAGCGCTCGCGCTCCTCGACCGGCTTGATCACGAACAGGCGAAGGGGAACGCCCGCCCGCTCCACCCGCAGCACCTCGCTCGCGATGAACGTCTCCGAGACGCGCGGGTACCCCATCAGTACATAGCCGATAGACCGGTATCGCCCCATACACCCACGACACGGGGACGATGTGAACAATCACGGCCCGGCGTGTTGTATTGGCGTGCGGGCACAAGCGTGGCTCGATCCGCTCGTCAGGGCCTTGGACGGCGCGCCCGCGCCGGTCGTCTGCTTCTTCCGGGACGACGACGTGGGGTGGCGCGGCGATCGCCTGCGTGAGCTGCTGGACCTGTTCGCGGAGCTCGCCCTGCCGCTGGATCTCGCCGTCATCCCCACGGATCTGGACCAGCCGGCGGCGCTGGAGCTGCTCGAGCGGGTCCAGGCGGCCCGGGGACGCCTCGGGGTGCATCAGCACGGCTACCGCCACGAGAACCACGAGCCGAGCCGCGCGCGAAAGTGCGAGTTCGGGCCGGCGCGCGCCCGCCCGGCCCAGCTGCGCGACATCGCGGCGGGCCGGGCCATGCTCGGCGAGCTGCTCGGGGAGGTCGTCGAGCCCACCTTCACGCCGCCCTGGAACCGGTGCACCGCCGTCACCGCGAGCTGCCTCGTCGAGCTGGGGTTCGAGGTCCTCTCCCGCGAGGCCAAGGCAGAGCCATTCGAGACGCCGGGGCTGCGGGAGCTGCCGGTCAGCGTCGACTGGCTCAAGCGCCGGGACGGCGCCCGCCTCCCGCACGGGGCGGTCGCAGAGCTCGCCGCAGCGGCCGTCGAGCGCGGCGGGCCGGTGGGCGTGATGCTCCATCACGCCGAGATGGGCGGCGCCGAGCTCGAAGCGGCGGCAGAACTGCTCGTGGTCCTCGCGGAGCACGAGCGCACGACCTGCGTCCGAATGCGCGACGTCTAGCCGAGCGAGAGCACGACCATCCCGCCCAGCACCCCCGCCACCCCGACGAGCTGGTGCCATGCCACGCGCTCGCGCAGGGCGACCAGCCCGACCAGGATCGGGATCACCGGATAGGAGGCGGCCGCCGCGCTCGTGATCGCCACCTCCCCGATCTCACCGCCGCGGTTGAACGCGAGATAGCCCGTGGCGTCGAGCGCGCCGGCGGCGAGGCAGCCGAGCACCCACATGCGCCCGAGCGGCCCCGCGCGCGGCGGGAGCCGCCTGGCCGCCACGGCCGCCACGATCGCGACCATGGCGGCGCGCGTGACCAGGATCGGGAGGAGCCAACCCAGATCCTCGCTGATCGCGGCGAGGGAGAACAGATAGGCCCCGAAGGCGCCCGACGCGACGAGCGCAAGCGGGATGCCGCTCCCGCCGGCCTCCTCCGCCGAGCCGGACTCCGGCTCGAACGCCGCGAGCGCGATGAACCCGAGCACCAACAGCACCCCCAGCGCCTGCAGACCGGTGAGCGACTCGCCGAGGATGAGCACGGCGAGCAGCACGACGATCACGCCGTTGGCGGACGCGATCGGGCTGACGATCGCGATCGGCCCCAGCTCGAGCGCCCGGTAGAAGCCCGCGTACGCGATGAGCGCGACCGGGCCGAGGCCCGCAAGCGCGAGGAGCTGGGCCGCCGACAGGCCGGGCAGGTCGGACACGCCCATGGCGACGACCACCAGCACCGCGACGCCGAACGCGTGCGCGACCAGCAGCGTCCTGAGGAAGCCGGCGCGGCGTGACAGATAGGTGACGAGCACGTCGGCGAAGCCCCACGAGAGCGCGGCGATCGTGCCCAGTGCGAATCCGTCGTCCATAGGCGGCGCGCCGGGAGGTTAAGCGCCGGCCGCGAGCCCGTGGAGCGCTGCGGCGCCTCACCACCACCCGCGGCTTACCCCCGGGAGGGGACGCTTCAAACCCCGGGGTGGGGAGGGTTCTTTTAGACCGTTCGTCCACCTGCGCCCGGACATTTGTCCATTTCGGGATACGCCTTGGCCCGTGACGGGAATGGCCTTTCGCCCGAGCCTCGGGGCAGCTGGTCCAACAAGGGGGTCGAATTGGTCGGTGAAGGGACTTTGGCGCCGGCGACGTCGGTGGCCACGAGCGGGTACGCGGCGCTAGTACTCGATCGGCTTGCGAAGCAGATCTGCCAGATCGTCGAATCCGCGGCGAGCTCGATCCTGGCTCGCGATCGGAGCATGCCCGGGACGGCCATCGCGGTGGCCGCCTGCGGCCCGCACGAGGAGATCGTGGGGAGCCGTGTGCCGCTTCCAGACACGTTCGGCGAAAGGGTCGCCGAGGCGGGCGAGGTCTCGCTGCCGGCGCACTGGGACGGCGAGGTGTGCGGCGCGCTCGTGGCCCACGCCGCCCAGGGCTGCCGCTTCGGGGCGCCCGAGGTCGAGGTCCTGGGCGAGCTCGCCACCACGGCGGGCGCGGCGCTCGGCCACGCGGAGCGCCGCGGGCAAGCCCTGTGCTCGGTCCGCGACCGGGTGCGCGACCTGATCCACTCGATCGACGCGCACGACGGCTACACGGCGGGCCACTCGGAGGAGGTCGTCGCGTGGAGCTGCATGGTCGGAGAGCGCCTGCGCCTGAGCCTCCCCGACCTCCTGGAGCTCGAGCTCGGCGCGCTGCTGCACGACGTGGGCAAGGTCCGCCTGCCCGGATCGATCCTGCGAAAGCCGGGAGCGCTCACCGATGCCGAGCGCGCGCTGGTGGACCGCCACCCGGTCTGGGGCGCCGAGCTGCTCGAGGGCGTGGCCGGTCTGGAGCCGGTGGCGACGATCGTCCGCTTCCACCACGAGCGCTGGGACGGCATGGGCTACCCGGACGGCCTCCGGCGCGACCGGATCCCGATCGCGAGCCGCATCATCGCCGTCTGCGACGCCTACCAGGCGATGACCTCCAACCGCACCTACCGCTCGGCGCTGCCGCCCGCCGCCTCCGCCTCGCAGCTCTGCGCCGGCTCCGGAACCCAGTTCGACCCGGCCGTCGTCGAATGCTTCGTCGACATCCTGCAAGAAAGGGGCTGGCCGCTGTGAGCTACACGCTGGGATACCGGGAGGACGGGCCGGACAAGTACGTGATTTCAGTCGGCGGCGAGCTGGACCTGGGCGCGGCGCCGGCGCTGCGGGGGACGATCGATCACCTGCTGGAAGACGGCGCCGCGACGCTGGTGATCGACCTGAGCGAGGCAAGGTTCATCGACTCGACCTCCATCGGCATCCTGATCGGCACCATGCACCGGCTGAGGGAGGTGGGCGGGGCCCTCGAGGTGGTGTGCACCGAGCCGAACCTGCTCCGGGTCTTCGAGATCGTCGGCCTCGACAAGCAGCTTCCGATCCGCGCTTGAACGGCTCCGCGACAGCCTCCGCCTCACTGGGGCGCCGCATGGACCTGCGCGCCGTGCCGTCCGAGCTGGTCACGGCGCGGCAGTTCGCGGACGCCGCGGCCGAGCGCTTCGGGCTCGACGAGCAGGAGCGCTATGCGTTCACGTTCGCCGTCAACGAAGCCGTGAGCAACGCGATCGAGCACGGGTGCAGCTCACCCGACGGGACCATCCGCATGAACGTGGCCGAGGAGGCCGACGCGCTCGTGTTCTGCGTCGAGGACTTCGGCACCTTCGCCCCCAAGGCCCCAGGGGTGGAGACGCTTCCGGAGCGGGGCCGCGGCCTGGCCTTCATGGCCGCGTTCGTGGACGAGGTCGACGTGACGCGCGGGGCCCACGGGACGCTCGTGCGGCTCTGCAAGCGGCGGGCCGCCGCCTGACGAACTCACAAGGGGTACGTGAGCGACGCCGATCCTGGCCGGGGCGGGACGCCCCGGCCAGGGGAGGCGCTCAGGCCTCCGAGTAGGCCGCCTGCGCGGCGGCGCCGTCCCGCTCCGGGCGCAGGATGACCGCGGCGGCCGCGATCGCGACCACGATCAGAGCGGCCCCGATCAGGTAGGCCAGGTGGTAGCCGGAGTTGAGCGCGGCCGCGGCCGGCTCGCCGTCGGCGAGCAGCCCGCTGGTCCGCTCCGTCGCGAGCGTCGCCAGCACGGCGAGGCCGATCGCGCCGCCCACCTGCACGGTCGTGTTGACGAGGCCCGAGGCGAGGCCCGCGTCCGACGGCGTGGCGCCGGACATGGCCAGCGTCATCAGGGCCGGGAACGCGAGCCCGGCGCCCGTGCCGAGCAGGAGCATCACCAGGGCGACGTCGGTCAGGTAGTCGCCCTCCACGGGAGTCCGCGCGAACAGGACGAGCCCGGCGGCGGCGGACACGAGCCCCGCGATCAGCGCCGCCTGCGGGCCGATGCCCATCATGAGGCGCTCGGCGAAGCCCAGCGACAGCGTTCCCATCACGACGCACGAGGGCAGGAAGGCGAGGCCGACCTCGAGCGGGCTGTAGCCGAGGATGCCCTGCAGGTAGAGGGCCCCCAGGAAGAACATCCCGAAGAAGCCGACCACCAGCAGCGCCATGACCAGGTTCGCCCCGGTCACCTGCCGCGAGCGGAACAGGCGGAGCGGCATCAGCGGGTTCGGGATGCGCGCCTGGCGCGCCACGAACGCCGCGAGGAGCGCGATCGCGACGCCGCCCAGGGCGAGGGTGTGCAGCGAGCCCCAGCCCTTCTCGCCGGCCTCGAGCAGCGTGTACACGCCGAGCATGAGACCGCCCGTGAGGAGCACGGCGCCGGGGATGTCGGCGCCCGCCTTGAGGCCGATGCCTTCGCGATCCTCGACAAGCTTCACGGCGAGGGCCGCGATCAGGACGCCGATCGGCACGTTCACGAAGAAGATCCAGTGCCAGTTGATCGCCTCGGTGAGGACACCGCCTGCAAGGAGCCCGATCGACGCGCCGGCCGACGCCACGAAGCTGTACACGCCGATGGCCTTGGCCTGCTCGCGAGGCTCCGGGAACATCGTCACGATCATCCCGAGGATCACCGCCGAGGCGATCGCGCCGCCCGCCCCCTGCACGAAGCGCGCGCCGATCAGCATGCCCTGGGTCTGCGCCACCGCGCAGACCAGCGACGCGGCCGTGAACACGGCCAGGCCGATCAGGAAGATGCGCCGCTGCCCGATCAGGTCGCCGAGCCGGCCGGCGAGCAGCAGGAGGCCGCCGAAGGCGATCAGATAAGCGTTGACCACCCACGCGAGGCTGTTCTGCGAGAAACCGAGATCATCCTGGATCGACGGCAGCGCGACGTTCACGATCGTGGCATCCAGCACGATCATCAGCATGCCTCCGCAGAGGACGTAGAGCGCGAGCCAGCGGTTGCGGTCGGTGAGGGTCTCAGCAGTCACTTTCGACGGTCTCCTCGATTCCGGGGTCGCCTATGAGACCGGCGACCCGGCGGAAACTCATCGCTGTGTTGCGCCCTGGTTAGCGGGCGGGCAGCTGCTGCACAGCCCACCCGTTGCCATCGGGGTCGCTGAAGAACACGAACGACCCCCAGGGGAACTCCTGGACCGCGCTGATCTCGACGCCGCGGCCCGCCAGCTCCGCCTGTGCGGCTTGGATGTCGGAGACGACCATCTGCATGCCTTGCACCGAGCCGGGCGGCGCGTCCACCACTCCCTTTCCGAGCGAAATGGAACAGGCCGAGCCCGGCGGCGTGAGCTGCACGAACCGGATCTCGTCGCTGACGGCGTGGTCGTGGTCGGCGTTGAAGCCGAGCTTCTCCGTGTAGAAGGTCTTGGCGCGGTCCACGTCGGAGACGGGGATCGCGACCAGCTCAATCTTCCAATCCATGAGGTTCTCTCCTCGCGACGGTCGGGAGCCACTCCCGGACGGCGACGGCGACCTTATCGAGGTCGGTCCTCAGGCTGTGATTGCCCCGCACCTGCACGACCTCGCGGCTGTCGCCCGGAGGCGGCATGCCGAAGGGATCCTGTGCGCCCTGGACCACCAGGACGGGCACCTTCACGGCGTCGAGCTCGGGCAGACGGCTCTGCGGCTCCTTTCCGCCCGACCTCCGCGGCGGCCGCAGCGGGAACGCCAGGCACAGGACCGCGACCGCACCGGTTTCCTCGGACGTGCGGCACGCGACGCGCGCGCCCAGCGACCGGCCGCCGGTCACGAGCGGCAGGCCGCTCAGCTCGCCGGCGCGCAGGTCGTCGAGCACCGCCGTCCAGGCCGCGTCGAGCTGGTGCGCGGGCGCCGGAGAGCGGCGCCCCGCCACGCGGTACGGCTGCTCGACGAGCGCGACCGCGATGCCCTCCGGCAACGCGACGTCGGTCACGGTGACCAGGTCGCGCGACTCCACCCCGGCGCCCGCTCCGTGGCCGAGCACGAGCGCCCCACTCGGCCCGTCCACTTCGTGCAGGTGGACGCGGGCCGGGCCGTGCGGGGTCGCCACTTCCAGCGGGGAGCTCACAGCAGCTCCTTCGCCAGCGCCCGGTAGTCGTCCAGCGGCAGCGGGCCGTTGCCGACGGGCTGGATGCATACGTGGTCCGCGCCCGCATCGAGGTGCGTGCGCACGACGTTCGCCACCTCGGCGGGCGATCCGTGCGGGATCACGTCGTCGATCAGGCGGTCGCTGCCGCCGTCGGCGAGGTCGCGCTCGCCGTAGCCGAGCCTGAGCAGGTTGTTCACATAGTTCTGCGCACCGAGGTAGGTGGCCGCGTAGGCGCGCGCCTTCTCCCGCGCCACCTCGGCGTCCGGCTCGAGCACGACCGCGACCTCCGGCGCGAGGAGCCGGTCGGGGCCCACCCGCTCCCGCGCGAGGCGCGTGTGCTCGACCGGCGTGAAGTAGGGGTGCGCGCCCAGCGAGCGCTCGGCCGCGAGCTCGAGCATCTTCGGCCCGAGCGCCGCGGCCACGCGGTCGTCGCGCGGCACCGGCTCGTCCGCCGCGTCCAGGCCGTCGAAGAACCCGCGCATCGCCGCCAGCGGCTTCCGGTACTCGCTCGTGGCCTCGGGGTGCCCGACGCCGATACCGAGGACGAAGCGACCCGGGAACTCGCGGGCCAGCTCAGCACGCTCCGCCGCGACGTCTGCCGGCTCGTGGCGCCAGACGTTCAGGATGCCCGTGGCGACGGTCAGGCCGGTGGATCGCTCGAGGAAGGGTCGCGCGTCCGCCACCGATGGACTTCCGCCGAGCCACAGGGTCCGGAAGCCGAGCGCCTCGATCTCCGGGACCGCGTCCGTCCCGTGTCGGTGGATCCGCCAGATCCCGATCTGTCCGAGGTCCATCCCCCCCGACTTCTACCGCATCGAGTTTGCCACCTTCATGATGCGCCGAAGCATCGGGATGCTCGGAAAGCGATCGTCCATCACCTTCTCGAGCAGGATGTTCATGTAGTCCGGCACGAGCGGCGCAGGGATCACGTTCTCGAGGATGTCCATCTGCGCGGGGCTGGGGTAGCGGTCCCGCTCGATCATGTCCATCAGGATCCTCGCGAACGCCGCCCGGTTCTCGATTCCGTTCATGGGCCGCGACTACCCGGCTTTCGGCACGGTACGCGCCGCACCCGCTGCTATCACTCGCGCATGCGGACCCGCGGGATTGTCCTGCTCGCGTGCGCGGTTCTGGTGGGCTGCGGGGCCTCGGACCGCGCGCCCGACGCGGCCGCGGTGGCGGAGCGGTTTCACGAGGCGATCGGGAGTCAGGACGGCGCGGCAGCCTGCGGCGAGCTGGCCGAGGAGACCGCGAGCAAGCTCGAGCAGCAGGAGGGCCGGCCGTGCGAGGAGGCGATCCTCGACCTGGAGATCCCGGGCGAGGGGCGGTCGGTTGAGACGAACGTCTACGTGATCACGGCCTCGGTCTCGCTCGCCGCGGGCGGCAAGACCTTCCTCGACGAGTTCGACGACGGCTGGAAGGTCTCGGCCGCGGGGTGCGTTCCATCCGCTCCGGACGCGCCCTACGACTGCGAGCTGGAGGGCTGACGTGCGGGCGATGTTCGTGATCTACCTGGTGCTGATCGTCGCCGGGCTCGTGTTCGCCTCCACGATCGGCCTCCTGCACAACTGATGCGCACCTTCGTCAGGCACAACGGCCTCTCGATCGCCTTCCTCGGCCTCTTCCTCGGGGCTCTGATCCTGCAGGCGGTCGCCGGCCACGCCGACTTCAACGAGGGCCAGGACCAGCACGGCGAAGAACACATCTCGTTCCTTCGCTACGTCACGTCCTCGGACTTCGCCACAGCGGTGATGGAGAACTGGCAGTCCGAGTACCTGCAGTTCACGCTCTTCATCCTGCTCACCGTCTGGCTCGTCCAGCGCGGCTCGCCCGAGTCCAAGGAGGTGGGCAAGGCGGGCCTCGAGTCGGACCAGGACCAGAAGGTCGGGGCACACGCGGTCGACGCGTCACCGCGCTGGGCGAAGCTCACTGGGTTTCGGCGCCGGGTCTACGAAAACTCGCTGCTGCTCGTGATGGTCGCGATCTGGATCGCCAGCTGGTTCGCGCAGTCGATCACCGGGGTGACCGAGTACAACGCCGAGCGGCTCGACCACCAGCAGACGACCGTCTCGTGGGCCGCATACCTCACGCGGCCGGACTTCTGGGAGAAGACGCTCCAGAACTGGCAATCGGAGTTCCTCGCCGTCGGCTCGATGGCCATCCTCGCGGTCTATCTCAGGCAGCGCGGCTCACCGGAGTCGAAGCCGGTGGGCGCGGCGCACCACGCGACGGGCCCGAACAGCTGAAGCTCACTGCTTCGGGCGCGTGAGCTCGACGACGTTGCCGTCGGGGTCGGCCACGTGCAGGGTCCGCTCGCCCCAGGGGCGGTCGGTGGGCGGCGCCAGCACATGCACCCCGGCGGCGAGCAGGCGGTCGTGCTCCGACTCCACGTCCTCGACCATGAACGCCACCTCGCACTGAGGCCAGGGCGCCTCCTCGGACGGCGCGGTGCGCCCGATCAGCTCGGGGAGATGGGAGCGCGCGTACAGCGCGAACTTGGCGCCCTCGGTCGCGAACTCGGCGTAGCTCTCGTTCGCGAACTTGAACGGGAGGCCGATCACGTCGCGGTAGAAGCGGATCGATCGCTCCATGTCCGAGACGAACAGGATCGCGTAGCCGAGGCGCATCAGGCCTGCACCGTAAAGCGCTCGGTCCCGGTGCGCTCCACGGCGCATCCCAGCTCGCCGCACGCCTGCTCCAGTCGCGCATGGACCCAGTCCGCGTCCGCACCCTCGGCCAGGCCGGTGCGGCAGAAATCGAGCTTCAGGCCGACCAGCTCGACCTCAGGCGTGCCGCCGGGGCGCCACAGGGCGAGGAGGCCGAGGTCGTTGCGGCGGTCGGGGTCCACCGCATAGTCGTCGATCGCCCCGCCCAGGTCGTAGAGGGCGAGGCCACCAGGATGGCGCTCGATCCCGTGGAAGACGTGCGCGGAGTGCCCCGCCACGATGTCCGCGCCCGCCTCGAGGAGCTCGGCCGCGCGCTTCCGGTACGTCGGGGACGGCCGCACCGTCATGTTCGGCCCCCAGTGAGGGAAGGCGATCACCAGGTCCGCCTCCTCGCGCAGCCGCCCGAGCTCCTCGAGCGCCCAGTCCGGGACCTCACGTGAGAGCGAGGCGTGCGCGATGCCCGGCGACTCGGGCGTCGCGGCGTACTCGGCGGGGTGGTCGGACACGGCCAGTACCCCGAGCCGGAGGCCGCGCGGGTCCACGACCGCGCCGCGCCGGGCGCGCTCGTCGTCCGGCCCCGCGCCCACAGGCTCGATTCCGGCGCTCCGCAGGTGGCCGAGCGTGTCGAGCAGGGCGTCGGTGCCGAAGTCGAGGGCGTGGTTGTTCGCCACCCCGGCGACCGTCACACGGGCGGCCCGTAGGGCCGGGATCGCGTCGGGCGGCGCGCGGAAGAAGAACGGCTTGCCGGGTATCGCCTCCGTCCGCCGGCCGCGCTCCGAGATGCAGCACTCGAGGTTGCAGACGACGGCGTCGCAGCCGCCGAGCACCTCGCGCAGGGCTGGCGACCACAGCTCCTGCGCGGCGGTCGTCGTGAGCGTCTCCCCCACCGTCCGCCCGAGCATCACGTCTCCGAGCAGGCCGATCGTGGGCGAGCCGTCCATCGGTACTAGCGGACCGTGAGCGTGCCCTCCATGCCGCCCTCGCGATGGCCCGGGACCGAGCAGTAGAAGGTGTACTCCCCGGCGCTCACGTCCGCGCTGACCTCCGAGGTGCCGCCCTCCTCGACGGTCGCCCCCTCCTCCTCCACCCCGTCGCCCTCGAGTGAGACGTTGTGCGGCAGCGACGAGGGGTTCGCCATCCGGATCGTGACCTCGCCGGCGGGGGCCTCCAGAGAGTCCTTGTCGAAGCTCAGGTCCCCGCCCGGGTCCGCGCTCAGCGCCAGGGCGCCCCCACCGCCCTCCGCGGCCTCTGCCTGTCCCGCCTCCTCGCCCTCTTCCTCCTCCTCGAGCGCGCTGGTGATGATGCCCGAGCCGATCGCCCCCACGGCGAGCAGAACCGAGATCATCCCGACCGCGAGGCTCGGGAAGCCCGACCGGGGGAAGTCATCCCGCTTGATGCCGACGACGGCGAGGAGGACGGCCCAGGCCGCGAAGAGCCCGCCGAGCACGTGGAAGGCGTTCACGGGCGGGCACGATAGCTCAGGCCAAACCCGGAGCGGCCACGAGCAGCTCCTCGGTCGGCGTCTCCGTGAAGTCGCCACGTGTGGCATCGGCGGCCTCCGACGCGCGCACCAGGTCGATCGCCGTCGAGCGCACCTGGGCCACGATCTCCGCGAGCGCGAGGCGCGGCTCTTCCTCGAAGCTCTCGGTGGCCCGGAAGGCGGCCTGCGAGGCGAGCAGGCGCACGTCGCCCGGCGGCGGCGCCGGGTCGTCCAGCTCCGCGGCCAGGAGCCACACGGCCTGGCCGAGCTCTCGGATGGCGTCGGGGAGCGCCGCCGGCGCCACGGCGTCGCTGCGCAGGAACCTCACCGCGTGACGGGCGAGGACGCGCGTGTTGCGAACGGCCAGGTCGATGTGCCGCGCGGCCCGGGCGTAGCGGTCCAGCTCGCTCCGCGAGGAGCGGCGCCCGGGCGACAGGCGGGCGGTCTCGCGACCGACGGCCAGCGCCTCGTCGAACCCGGCGAGGTCGCGGTCGATGTCCCGCGCTGCCTCCAGCGCCGCCTGCGCACGCCGGCCGTCGCCGTCCCCCAGCGCCGCACCGACCTCCTCGAGCGCACGCCCCAGCCCGCCGAACACGGACTGCGCCGAGCGGCCCACGAGAATGGCCGGATTCGGCGGGAAGGCGAGCGCGCTCACGGCGAGCGCCACGCCACCACCGACCACCGCCTCGATGAGGCGGCTGGACGGCAACGCCGTGCTGGACGGCTCGAGGATGACGAGCAGGGTCGCCGAGACCGCCGCCTCGGTCACGAGCACCGGTCCGCCGCCGAGCAGCACGGCGGCGCCCATGGCGGCCATCACGAGCAGGCCGAGCTGGAGCGGCCCGGTCCCGATTGCACCGATGAGCAGGTCCGCCAGGCCGATGCCCAGCACGACGCCTCCCACCAGCTCGATGGCGCGCTCAGGCCGCTGGCCGTAGGTCGCGCCGAGCGAGACCACCGCCGCGATCGCCGCGAAGACCGGTCGCGGCTCGGCCACGATCAGCTTCGCGAGATACCAGGCGGCGACCGCCGCGCCGGCCGTCTGGAGGATCGGCCAGGAGCGAAGCCGCAGTCGTAGGATTGCGCCACGAGGGGTCACCCCCGTCACAGTAGCCATCGTCCGGGCGAGCGCTAAGGGGTCGGCTTGGTGCGGCGGCGGAGCTTCCGCGCGGGCGGCTTCGGCGGGTGCTTGCGCTTCTTCAATCCCGCGATCGTCTCGTGCTCGTCGGCGAAATCGCTCTCCACCACGGAGAGGGCCGACTCACGAACACGCTCCTTGACCGTCACGCGCCCCAACCTAGCGACGCTGTCGGAAGGAACTGTTGGGGTCCGTTAGGAGAAGATTGAGAAGAGGGTGGCGAGCACGCGACGGCGAGCCTTCCGCCGCGGCCGGAGATCCGTGTCGTCCACCTGGTGGTGGACCACGTAGTAGGCAACCGCTGCGTTCATGGACCTACTTGAACGCATTCGCACAAGGGGCGGTGTGAGGTGCCGCACAGTGCGTACGGTTGGGGTGACGCGCCGGATCGCACTGTCCCTGGCTTTCGTCCTCGCCATCGCGGCGCCCGTGTCCGCGCAGGTCGCGGCGGGCGCGATCGGCGAGGCCGTTCGGGCGCTCGAGTCGCGGGAGGTTTCTTCGGGAGCGGGCTGCTTCCCGGCCTCTTCATAGGCTCCGTGCTCGGCGGTGGGTTCGGCGGGTTCGGCGTCCCGGAGGACGTCCAGGCCGCCGACGTGGGCGACTTCGGCGAGTTCGATCCGGGGGACTTCGGGGGCGGCGGGGGCGGCGGCGACTTCTGACGAGGCCTCAGGGCGCCAGGAAGCTGAGCGCCCGGTCGGCGACGAGCTCCGGCTTCTCGTCGACCACGAAGTGACCGACCTCTGGGACCACCTCCAGCTCCAGCAGGTCCTCCCCCGCCGCCTGCTCGCGAACGGCGCGGGGCGAGATGACGGCGTCGCGTGCTCCGTTGACGAGCAGGGTGGGCACGGTCAGCGGCAGCAGCTTCGCGTAGCGCCCTGCTGCCACGGGACCGACCTCTCGCAGCAGGAAGGTCCGGTACAGCAGCTCGCTCGCCCGGGCCCGCTCGCCGCGCAGGCGCTCCGTGAAGGCCTCGATCTCGGCGGTTGAGAAGGCGTCCCACCCGAGCCGGAGCGCGAGCCGCGCAAGGCCGCGCTCCACGCCCAGCCGGCCCAGCCCGGGAAGCGCGAGCGGGATCTGGTAGGCGAGGCGCCAGATCTCGAGCAGGGTCCGCCGGTTCTTCGAGGGCCAGGGCGGCACGACGCCGAGCGCGAGGAAGCGCCTGACCCGCGCCGGGTGATGCAGGCAGAGGAGAAACCCGATCCAGCCGCCCCAGTCGTGCCCCACCAGGTCGATCTCCTCCAGGCCGAGCTCGTCCAGCAGCGCCAGCACGTCGCGGGCCATGGTCTCGCGGTCGTAGCTCGCGTTGGGCACGTCGGTCCACCCGAACCCACGCAGGTCCGGGCAGATCACGCGGCGGTGCGGGGCGACCAGCGGGATGACTCCGCGCCAGAGGTACCAGTGCTGCGGCCATCCGTGCAGCATCACGACTGGCCGCCCCTCCCCGGCCTCCGCCACGTGCATGCGAAGACCGCCGGCGTCGACGAAGCGGTGGCGCATCTCGCCCGTCATCGCCCGCGCCGCTCGGCGAACTCCCGCAGGGCGGTTCGCGCGTCGTCCTCGTCGAAGAGCCGCACGCAGTGGCGGGTCTCGCGGTCCATCGCGGCCGCGAGCAGCTCTCCGAAGCGCTCGTTCAGCATCGACTTCGTGGCTGCGACCGCGGCGCGCGAGTTGCGCTCGAACACGCCCGCCCAGTGCTCGATCCGCGCGTCGAGGTCGGCGGGCGCGACCATCTCGGTGGCGAAGCCGTGCTCGCGCGCCCATGCCGCGTCGCGCGGCTCGCCGCCCAGCAGCAACTCGCGGGCGGCGGTCTCGCCGAGCACCTCCGGGAGCAGCAGCGTGCCGGCGTTGCTCGCCACCAGCCCGATCCCGATCTCGGGCGTGAGCAGCCGGATGCGGTCCGTACAGAGACGCAGGTCGCAGCTGGCGGCGAACTCGAGCGCGCCGCCCACGCAGACGCCGTCCACTGCCGCGACCGCGGGTACCGGCGAGGCAAGAACCACGCGCGTGAGACGCTGGAAGGCCTCTATCGTCGCCGTCCAAGCCGCCGAGTCGGCCTCGATCGCGGCGTGCAGGTCGTCGCCCGCCGAGAAGTGCTCGCCCGCGCCGCGCAGCACGACGCAGCGCACCGGGGTTGCCGCTCCCGCGGCCTCGATGGCGTCGGCGATCGCCGTCATCGTCTCGAGGTCCCACGCGTTGCGGCGGGCCTGGCGGTCCCACGTGATCACGCGGGCGGCGCCGAGGTCGGCTGTCGTCACTGTCATCGGGCGATCTGCCTCCTCGCGGCCTCGACGGCGGGCGGCAGCGTATCGCCGCGCGTCGTCCGGTGGACGATGCGGGTCTTGTGCTCGGCGCGGGGCAGCGAGCCGGGCTCGAGCCGCGTGAGCTCGAAGCGCGCGCGGAGCGTGGCGTGCAGCTCGTCCCTGACGCCGTCGAGATCGACCTCCGCCGGCGCCTCCACGTACAGCTGGAGCGGCGGCACCACCGGGTCGCCCTCGGCGACGACGCAGTGGCGGCCGAGGCGGGCGTCGCCGGCCAGGATCGCCCCGATCGCCTGCGGGTACACGTTCACGGCCTGCACGCGGAGCATGTCGTCGCGCCGGCCGTCGATCCGGATCCGCGGAGTGGTTCGCCCGCAGGCGCAGCGGGACGTCCAGATTCGCCCGAGGTCGCCCGAGCGGTAGCGCAGGAGCGGCGACGCCTCGCGGCGCAGGTGGGTCCAGACGAGCTCGCCGCTCGCCCCGTCCCCGAGCTCTATGGGCGCCCCCGTGTCGGGATCGACCAGCTCGAGCACGGCGTGATCCTCCACCGTGAGGTGGAGCCCCTCCCCCTCCTCGCAGGCGCCCGCCATCGTCGACCACACGTCGCTCATCCCGAACGTGTCGGCCACGGTGGCGCCCCAGGCCTCCTCGATCTCGGAGCGCAGAGCGGCGAGGCCCGCGCCCGGCTCGCCGGCGGTGACGATGTGGCGCAGACCGAGAGCCGCGGGGTCCACGCCGTCCTCGCGCGCCCGGGCAGCGAGGTAGGCCGGAAACGAGAGAGTCCCGAAGATCGCGGTGATCCCGAGCCGCGGGATCAGCTCGAGAAGCCGGCGCGACTGGCCCGTGCCGACCGGCACGACGGTGGCGCCGCTCGCCTCCAGCGCCATGTGGTCGGCGATGCCGCCGGCGTAGAGCGCGTAGTTCAGGCAGTGGGCGATCACGTCGGCGGGCAGCACGCCCGCGATCCGGAACGCCTCCCCGCCCACCGCGCTGTTCGCCTCGTGGTCGGCTTGGGTGAAGCCGACGGCGACCGGCTCTCCTGTCGTTCCGGACGTCACGTGCATGCGCACGAGCCGCTCGGGCGGCGCGCACACGTGCGGGCCGAAGGGCGGCTCGCGGCGCTGCCCGTCGCGCAGCTCCTCCTTGGTCGTGAACGGCAGGCGCGGGAGGTCGCCAGGGCCACGGACCTCGCCGCGCACGCCGCGCAGACGCTCGGCGTAGAACGAGCTCGAGGACTCGAGGTACCCCAGCTGGCGCTGCAGCGCGATCACTGGTGTGGCGGAAGCTCGCCCGCGGCGGCGCTGGCGAGCGTCGCCGCGACCGTCCCGCCATAGGCCTCGATCGCGACGCGCAGGTCGGCCTCCGGCGTGTCCTCCTCCTTCGTGTGCGACACGGGCGGCGAGGACGAGGAGAAGATCATCACGGTCGGGATCAGCCGCGCCATCTCCGCCGCGTCGTGGAGCGGCCCGCTCGGGATCGCCGTGTCCTTGCCGCCGGCTCCCTTCACGGCCTCCCGCGCGAACCCGATCAGGCGATCGTCGAACGGGATCGGCGGGATCGACCAGAGGTGCTGAAGCTCGACCTCGCACCCGTGGTCGGCGGCGGCCTGCTGGCAGGCGGCCCGGGCCCCGTCGAGCATCGCCTCGAGCTTGCCGGGGTCGAGATGGCGCTGGTCGAGCAGCATCTCGGTCCGGCCCGGCACGGCCGTGACCACGCCGGGCTCGCTCGTGGCGCCGCCCACGGTGCACACGCCGTCGTGCTCGAACCCGATCTCGCGGATTGCGAGCGCAGCCTGGGAGGTGGCCATGAACGTGTCGCGCCGCAGGGCCATTGGCGTGGCGCCGGCGTGGGCGGTCTGGCCCGTGAAGACGGCGAGGTGGCGCTCGACGCCGCAGGTGCCGAGCACGGTCGCGGCCGGCTCTCCCTTGCTCTCGAGCACGGGCCCCTGCTCGATGTGCATCTCCAGGTACGCGCGCGCACCGGAGAGCTGAGCGCCCGATTCGCGCGCGCGATCGAGCTCCACGTCGTAGCGCGCCAGCACGTCCTCGAGCCGCTCGCCGTCGCGGTCACGCAGGTCGCGCACCTCGTCCGGGTCGAGCGTGCCGGCACAGGCCGACGAGCCGAACAGGCTGCGGCCGAAGCGCGCGCCCTCCTCGTCGGCCCAGTCCACGAGCCGGAGCCCCACTGGAGGGCTCCCGTTCTCGGCCTGCGTCCGAAGCGCCTCAACCGCCGTGAAGACGCCGAGCGCCCCGTCGAGCCAGCCGCCGGCCGGCACGGAGTCCACGTGCGAGCCGACGATCACGAAGCCCTCGCCGTCGCCGTCCATGTGGGCCCAGAGGTTCCCCGCGGCGTCCACGGTCACCTCGACCGGTAGCTCCGCCAGACGGGAGCGCAGGAACTCGCGCGCCTTCGTCCACTCGTCGGTCCAGCAGACGCGCCTCGCGCCGTCCGGCCCACCTGTCAGCCCCGCCAGCTCGCGAAGGTCCTCGAGGACGCGGTCGGCGTTCACGAGGTGACTGGCGCCGGCGCCCTGAGCGAGCGCGGGACGAACCGCCCGTGGCCCGGCTGGGTCACGATCTCGCCGCGGTCGTAGACCATCGTGCCGCGGCAGAACGTGTGGCGCACGCTGCCCGTGGAGCTCTCGCCGTCGAACAGGTCGTAGTCGACGTTCATGTGCGAGGTCCGGGTCGAGAACTCGAAGGGCGTCGCCGGGTCGAACACCACGATGTCGGCGTCCATGCCAGGGGCGATGGAGCCCTTCCGGCCGGCGAGCCCGAAGCGGCGCGCGATCGCCGTTGACGTCAGGTCGACGAGCTCGCTGGGCGTGATCCGGCCGGTCTCCACGCCGATGTCCCAGAGCTTCACGAGGCGGTGCTGGATCATCGCCAGCCCGTTCGGGATCTTCGAGAAGTCGTCGCGCCCGAGCGCCTTCTGCTCGTCGTTGAACGGGCAGTGGTCGGTCGAGACGCTCTCGAGCACGCCGCGCTTCAGGGCGTCCCACAGGAGGTCCTGGTTGTGGGCGTCGCGCAGCGGCGGCGAGCACACGTAGCGGGCGCCCTCGAAGTTGGGCCGCTCGAGGTCTTCGATCGTGTTCGTCAGGTACTGCAGGCAGGTCTCCCCGGACACGTCCACGCCGCGCGCCTGCCCGGCCTCGATCTCGTCGGCCGCGAGGCCGCAGGTCACATGGACGATGTAGACGCTCGAGTTCGTGAGCTCGGCGAAGCGGACGGCGCGGCCGGTCGCCTCGGCCTCGAGGCCCTCCGGGCGGGTGTGCGCGTGGTAGATCGGGTCGGTCTGGCCGGCGGCAAGGGCGCGCTCGACCAGCACGTCGATCGCCCACCCGTTCTCGCAATGGACCATCGTCATCGCGCCGAGATCGCGGGTGTTCTCGAGCACCCGCCAGAACAGGTCGTCCGTGACCATGATCGCGCCCTTGTAGGCGAGGAAGACCTTGAAGGTGCAGAGGCCCTCCTCGACCATCGGCTCCATGTCGGCGAGGGTGCCCTCGTCCGCCTGCGTGATCGCCATGTGGAAGCCGTAGTCCACGTGGGCGGCACCGTCGGCGCGGCCCTGCCATTCCTCGAGCGAGGAGCGCAGCCCGTCCGGGTGCTGTTGGATGACGAAGTCGACGAGGCAGGTGGTGCCGCCCGCCGCGGCGGCGCGCGTGCCGGTGTCGTAGTCGTCGATCGAGACCGTCCCGCCGAAGGGCATCGCCAGGTGGGTGTGGTTGTCGATCAGGCCCGGCAGGACGTAGCATCCCGAGGCGTCGACCGCCTCGGCGTCCTCCACGTGGCCGAGTGCGCCGACGGCGGCGATCTCCTCGCCGTCGATCAACACGTCGGCCTGTGACGAGTCGGCGGCCGTCACGACCGTGCCGCCCTGGATGAGCTTTCTCATGGTGCACCTCCTGTCGTGCGCGAGGGGCCGGGCTCGGCCCGGCCCGGAGCGATCCCTTTCACCCCGGCGAACCGCGGGATGATCTCGCCCCCGTAGGTCGCGAGCGTCTCCTCCTGGCCCTCCGTCATGAGGTAGATGTTGAACTGGTCGACGCCGATCGACTCGAGCTCCTGGAGCTTCTCGACCGCCTGGTCGGGCGTGCCGAGCACGCAGAAGCGGTCGCAGATCTCGTCGCTGACGAACGCACCGTGCTTGGCGCCCACGCGCGAGTGCTCGTCGTAGTCGTAGCCGGTCTCGTCCGGCACGTAGTCGGTGAGCGCCTTCGGGACCACCGAGCCGTCGGCGCCGTAGCGGGCGATCAGGTCCCTGACGTGGTTCGACACCATCGCCGGGAACCAGCGGACCTGGTCGCGGGCGGCGGCGATGTCGTCCGAGATGTGGCTCGGCGCGCAGACGATGCACTTGAGCGCGGCCGGGTCGCGGCCGGCTTCCTCGGCGGCCTTTCGCGCCGTCTCCATCGTCCACTGGATGATGTCCGGGTCAGCGAGCTGGATGATCACGCCGTCCCCGTGGCGACCGGCGATCGCGAGCACCTTCGGCCCGTAGCCCGCCACGTGCATCTCGATCGGCGGCAGGTCCTTCCGGACCCAGGTCAGCTCGACCTCGGTGTCGTTCCACTGGACCTTCTCGCCGTTCATGAACGGCTTGATCATCGTCACTGCTTCCTCGAACCGTCCCACCCTGACCGGCTTCTGGTTGATGTAGCGGCGCGCGGAGTCGCCCCGCCCGATCCCCATCACCATGCGGCCGTCCGAGATGTCGTGGAGCGTGGCGTAGGCGCTGGCCACGACGGTGGGCTCGCGCGTGCCGGGGTTCGTGACCATGTGGCCGAGCTTGATGCGCTCGGTCGCCGCGGCCGCGAGGGCGAGCGTCGGCGTGGACTCCTGCCACAGCACGTGCGAGTCGTAGGTCCAGCCGTACTCGAAACCGTGTTGCTCGGCGAGCACGAGCAGGTCGATGAGGCGCTGGTAGGGCGGGTCCGGAAGGACGGTGACGCCGAAGGTCAGTGGCATCCCGGCAAGGTATTCCATTGGCGCGCACCCGCCGAGCCGGGTGCTTGCCGCGCTGCCGAATTCACGACCGCTCGGCGGTCGAGCGTCGCCTCGCCGAAGCCGCGCGGCGCTTCCGGACTCATCGCCTCCTCGCCTTCGGGCGTCGCTTCCGCGGCGGCGGTGGCGGGCGCTTCGCGCTCGCCCCCTGGTCGCCGGCCGCCGCCGTCGCCGTCGCGCGCGCCTGCAGGTCCTGGGGGCGCGCGCTTCGCCGTCCCTTGCGTCCGCGGTGGGCGCGCCGCGCACGGCGGTCGATCCGGCGTCCCTCGCGGGAGATCGCCACGAACACCGCCCCGATCACCGCGGCCGCGATGAGTGCGAGTGCCAGCGAAGCGCCCAGGCCCAGATCGCCGTCGTCCTCCTCGGCGGTGGTCTGCTGCGGGGGCTCCGGCTGCTCCGGAGGAGCGGACGGCCCCGGCGATACCGGGCCAAACGGGTCGCCGCTCTGAGCCGCGGCCATGGACGGAGCGGCCAGAAGCGCGAGTGCAATCGCGATTGCAGCGACCGGCCTCATGGATGAGGCACCTTGCCGCCTCGCGGGAGCGTCGTCAAGCTTCGGTCGGCCATGTCCGTCTCCCGCGACCCTGCCGACCCCGTTGCCGCTCCCTCGGCCTCGTCCCGAGTCACCTTCGAGGTCGAGCGCTTCGCGTGGCTGGAGGGCGGCCGGCTCGAGGTCGTGGGCCGCTGGTTCGGGATTCGCGGCCGGCGCTTCCTGCGGCCGACGCTCGACGTCGACGTGGACGGCGAGCCGCGCAGGATGCTGGCCCTGCTCGAGCACAAGCCGTGGGCGGCCGACGACGGTGAGACGTGGATCGCGGCGTTCGAGTGGACCGGCGAGCCGGTCGCCCTGGAGGCCGCCGAGCTGGCCGTCGGGTCGGACCTGGCGGTCGAGCTGCCCGCGCCCTCGGGGGCGCCCCGGCCGAAGCGCCGTGCGCGCGCCGGCGCCGACCGGCTCGAGGCGCGGCCACCCCGGACGCAGGCGCTGGAGGCCGAGCTGGCAGCGGCCCGTGCGGAGATCGAGGAGCTGCGCGGCGAGCTGACCGAGGAGCGCCGGACGCGCGAGAAGCTGGCCGAGGAGGTGAGGGAGCTGCGCCGGGAGCGCGCCGCAGGCCAGTCGGCCGCCACGGAGCTCGAGAACGCGCGCGACGCGGCCGTGGCGGAGCGGGACTCGGCCGTGGCCGAGCGAGAGGCCGCCGTCGCCGAACAAGAGAGGGCACGGGCCGAGGCCGCGGCGGCGGCGACCGAGCGCGAGAAGGCGTTGCGCGAACGAGCGGCGCTGCAGAACGAGCTGACGGCGGCGATCCAAGCCCGCGACAAGGCGCGCCAAGAACGCAACGAATGGCTCACAAGAGCGCGCGCTGCAGCGGACAAGGACGGCCCACCGGGGGCGAAGCGCCCCGAGCGGGAGGCCGAAACACCACGCGCCGCGCGCGAAGCACCCGCCCCGCCTCGCGAAGCGGCGCCCGCCCCGCCTCGCGAAGCCGCGCCCGCCCAGCCTCGCGAAGCCGCGGCCGGCCCTGCTGCGGCCGGCCGGCCGCGGCGGCGTGTTCGCCTACCGCGCGAGGCGCGCAAGCCGCTTCCGCCCGGCGGCATTCTCATGCCGCCCGATCCGGGGTCTCACACGCGGCGCTCGATCGTTCCGAGGTGGGGGCCGCGGCTCCTCGTGCCGCTCGCCCTCCTCGTGCTCCTCGTCGTCGTCGTCCTGCTGATCGCCTGGGCGTTCTGAGCCCGCCGCTCAGAACGGATACGTCCGGAGCGGCCGGCCGGCCCGCCGGCGCACCACCCCGTACAGCTCCGCCACCTTGCCGGGGTGACTGTCGGCGAGGTCGCGCGTCTCGGCCACGTCGCCGCGGCGGTCGTACAGATGGAACCCGCCGCCGCTGTTGGCCCCGTACATCGCCCAGCGGTCGGTCCGGATGAAGAAGCTGTTGCCGTAGCCGCCGAACGCATACGCCCGCCGCCGCCGCGGGCGCCGGCCCTCGAACAGCGGCGACAGGTCCGCGCCGTCCATCCCCTCGGGGACCGGCACGCCGGCCATCGACAGGAGCGTCGGTGCGATGTCGTGCGTGGACGCGAACCAGCTGCTCGTGCGCCCGGCGTGACGGCCGTTCGGGTCGACGATGGCCATCGGCACGCGGATCAGCGAGGGGTGCAGGGTCACGGAGCTCTTCCCAGTCAGCCCGTAGTCGCCCAGATAGATGCCGTGGTCGGAGACGAACACCACGATCGTGTCGCGCTCCAGCCGGAGCTCCTCCAGCCGGTCGAGGAACACGCCCAGCCAGCGGTCGGTGAGCGTGACCTCGGCCGCGTAGAGCGCCTTCATCCGCTCGAGCAGCACCTCCCCGCGGCGCCCGTGCAGGTAGTCCTCGACCGGCCTGTACCACGGCCGCGACGGCTCCTGCCCGCGGTAGTCGGGGTCGCCGTACATGTCTATGTAGCGGCGCGGAGGCGTCCAGGGCTCGTGCGGCTCGAACGCATCCACGACGAGCGCGAAGGGGCGCCGGCGCCGCGCTTCGTCCAGGAGCGCCGCCGCCGAGCGGAACACGCGCGCGGAGAACGAGCGCGTCTCGTCGTGGGAGTAGCCGCCGTTGGCGAGGTAGCGGCGGATCCGGTCGCGCGTCTCGGGGTTGTCGATCTCGCGGGGAAGCCAGTGGTGCAGCTCGGCAGCAGACACGTGGCCGAGCGGGCCGCCGGCCTGGCCCCCGCGGCGCACGAAGCGGTTGAAGCTGCCTCGGAAAGGCGCGTAGCAGGGCGCGAAGCCGAGGAACGTGTTGTCGGTGACGAAGGCGGTCCACCACCCGGCGCGGCGCAGCACGGTCGTGAACGTGAGCGAGGGCTCGGCGATCGGCGCCCAGCCGGGCTCCTGCGGCAGCTGGGGCCAGGGATGCCAGTCCTTGAACGGGAAGACCCGCCGGCCGGTCATGATCGAGCGGCGCGCGGGCACCGTCGGCATCGCCTCGGGATAGCAGCGGCTGAAGCTGAGGCCCTGCCGGATCAGGGCGTCCATGTTCGGCGTGCGGGCCTTGTTCCCGTACACGTGATCGGTGCGCAGCGTGTCGATCACGATGAGGACGACGTTGGGCCTGTCGCGGCGCCGCGGCGACGGCCCCATGCCGGCCAGGAGAGCGGCGGCTGCGCCCTCGAAGAACCCCCGTCGGGACGAATACACGCGGTCAGACTAGGCATTCCGGCCGTGGGTATGACCTCCATATGGACCGAAACGACTTCCGCCGCGAGCTGGGACAGCAGCTGCGGGTGGACTCGATTCGCTGCAGCGACGCGGGCGGATCGGGCCATCCCACCTCGTCGATGTCGGCCGCCGACCTGATGGCGGTCCTCCTCGACGGGCACCTCGAGCTCGACTTCGACAACCCGACGGACCCCGCGAACGACCATCTCGTCTTCTCCAAGGGCCACGCCTCCCCGCTCCTCTACTCGTGCTTCAAGGCGGCCGGCGCGATCACAGACGAGGAGCTGCTCAGCTTCCGCAAGCTCGGCAGCAAGTTCGAGGGCCACCCCACGCCGGTCATTCCGTGGGTGGACGTGGCGACCGGGTCGCTAGGCCAGGGCCTGCCCGTCGCGGTGGGTCTCGCGCTCTCCGCCAAGCGCCTCGACCGCACCCCGGGGCGCGTGTGGTGCCTCTGCGGCGACAGCGAGATGGCCGAGGGCTCGATCTGGGAGGCGTTCGACCACGCCTCGTTCTGGGAGCTCGACAACCTGATCGCGATCGTCGACGTGAACCGGCTCGGCCAGACCGGCGAGACGATGCACGGCTGGGACCTCGCGCTCTATGCCGAGCGTGCCCGCGCGTTCGGCTGGGAGGCGATCGAGGTGGACGGCCACGACGTGGGCGCCATCGAGGACGCGTACGCGCAGGCCGAGCAGACCTCCGGCCGCCCGGCCGTCGTGTTGGCGCGCACCAAGAAGGGCGCCGGCGTGAAGGCGGTCGAGGACCAGCCGGGCAAGCACGGCAAGCCGCTCGAGGACGCCGAAGAGGCGATCGCCGAGCTGGGCGGCGCGCGCGACCTGACCTTGGAGGTGAAGAAGCCCGGGCAGGCGGCCGAGTCGCACCGCTTCGACACGCCGGGCGGCGAGCGGCCGAGCTACGACTCGGGCGAGGAGGTGGCCACCCGCAAGGCCTACGGCGAGGCCCTGAAGGCGCTGGGCGACACCCGGGGCGACGTGGTCGCCCTCGACGGCGAGGTCTCCAACTCGACCTACAGCGAGATCTTCCGCGACGCGCACCCCGAGCGCTACATCGAGCTGTACATCGCGGAGCAGCAGCTGGTCGCCACAGCGGTCGCGCTGCAGCGGCGCGGCTGGAAGCCGTTCGGCTCGACCTTCGCGGCCTTCCTCACGAGGGCGTACGACTTCATTCGCATGGCGGCGGTCAGCCGGGCCACGCTGAAGCTGTGCGGCTCGCACGCCGGCGTGTCGATCGGCGAGGACGGCCCTTCGCAGATGGGGCTCGAGGACCTGGCCGCATTCCGCGCCGTCCACGGGAGCACGGTGCTCTACCCGTCCGACGCCAACCAGACGGTTCGCCTGGTCGAGCTGATGGCGGACCTCGACGGGATCGCCTACCTCCGCACGCACCGCGGCGGCCTGCCGGTCATCTACGGACCGGACGAGGAGTTCGAGGTCGGTGGCAGCCGGGTGGTGCGCGACGGCGACGACGTGACGCTCGTGGGAGCCGGGGTCACCCTGCACGAGGCGCTCGAGGCCGCCGAGCAGCTCGCCGCCGACGGCGTACAGGCGCGCGTGATCGACCTCTACTCGCTGAAGCCCGTCGACGCCGAGACGCTCGGGCGGGCCGCCGCCGAGACCGGGGCGATCGTCACGGCCGAGGACCATTGGCCCGAGGGCGGGCTGGGCGAGGCCGTGTTGAGCGCGCTCGCCGACGCCGGCGAGTCCTGCCGCGTGCGTAAGCTCGGAGTAGAGATCATGCCCGGCTCCGGAACACCGGACGAACTGCTGCGAGAGGCTGGAATCGACTCCGGCGCGATCGCCGCCGCCGCCCGCGAGCTCGTGGGCGCGCGGGCAACCGCCTGAGGAGGAACGACATGAGCAACCGACTGCGAGAGATAGAGGCCCTCGGCCAGTCGATCTGGATCGACAACCTGAACCGTGACCTGCTCGACGACGGCACGATGGCCCGCCTGGTCGAGGAGGACGGCATCAGCGGGGTCACGTCGAACCCGACGATCTTCGAGAAGGGGATGGGCGGCTCGGATCGCTACGACGACGGCTTCCGCGAGGTGGCCCAGGAGACCGACGATCCGCAGACGCTGTTCGAGCGGCTCGCCCTGAACGACGTGCGCGAAGCGGCCGACCTCCTGCGGCCCGTGTTCGAGCGGACCGAGGGCCAGGACGGCTACGTGTCGTTCGAGCTCCCGGCCTCACTCGCGAACGACGCCGATGGCTCGATCGAGCAGGCCATGCGCCTGCACGAGGTGATCGACCGCCACAACGTGCTGATCAAGGTGCCGGGGACGGAGGCCGGCGTGCGCGCGTTCGAGGAGCTGACGGCCCGCGGGGTCAACGTCAACGTGACGCTGCTGTTCGCGGTCGAGCGCTATCGCGAGATCGCCGAGGCGTTCATTCGCGGCCTCGAGCGCCGGCTCGACGCCGGCGAGCCGATCGATCGAAGCGCCTCTGTGGCGAGCTTCTTCGTCTCGCGGGTCGACACCAAGGTCGACGCCGCCCTCGAGGAGCTGGGCCGCGAGGAGCTGCGCGGCAAGGCCGCCGTGGCAAACGCCAAGCTGGCCTACCTCGCCTTCCAGGAGTTGTTCTCGGGCGAGCGCTGGGAGCGGCTGGCCGCCGCCGGCGCGAACGTGCAGCGGCCGCTGTGGGCATCCACCTCCACGAAGAACCCGGACTACCCGGACACGCTCTACGTGGACGAGCTGATCGGCCCGGACACCGTGAACACGATGCCCGACGCCACGATCGAGGCGGCGCGCGACCACGCCAAGGCGGAGCGCACCGTCGACCGCGACGTGGACGGCGCCAAGGAGCTGCTCCGCGAGCTCGAGTCGAGCGGAGTCGACCTCGACGACATCCTGCTGCGCCAGCTCGTCGACGAGGGCGTGAAGGCGTTCGCGGAGTCGTACGACTCGCTGCTCGAGACGCTCGAGCGCAAGGCGAGCGAGCTGGGCGTGGGCGCGCGATGACCGAGGTCCCGCAGCCCTCGCCGCCGGAGCAGCCGGCGCCCTCGCCGCCGGACCAGCCGCAGCCGGTGCCGCCGGAGACCCCCGAGACCCCGGACCCGGGCGGTCCCGAGATACCGGAGGAGCCGCCGAAGCCCGAGCCGCAGCCTCCGCCCAGCCCGACTCCTTAGGGCCCGCCCGCCTCGTCCAGCGCTTCGTTCACGAGCTCGTCGGCGCGGGTGTTCTGCTCGCGCCGGACGGGGCGTACCGCCCAGCCGTCGAACTCGCGCAGCGCCTGCATGGCCTCGAGGTAGAGCGGCTTCAGGCCGGCGTGCTTGACCTTGTACTCGCCGCCGATCTGGCGTGCGACGAGCTCGGAGTCGTTCACGACCTCGACCTGGTCGGCCCCCAGGTCGCGCGCCAGCTCCAGCCCGAGCAGCACGGCGCGGTACTCGGCCACGTTGTTGGTGGCCTCGCCGATATAGGCCTTGCGCTCCCCGAGCGGGTCGCCCTCCGTCGACGTGGCCACCGCCGCGACGGCGGCGGGCCCGGGGTTGCCGCGCGCCCCGCCGTCGACGTTGACGACGACCTTCACCCGCCGGACGGCGGCTCGATCTTCGGGAAGCTGCCCTTGGGACGCTGACGGCGCCGGTCCTCGTGGGCCGGATGGTCGCCCGGGCTGCCGCCCATGCCCCGCCGGTCCACGATGACCTCGACGTTCGGCTCGTCCTTGTAGTAGTCGGTGAGCTTGTCGAACAGCTCCCCGGCGAGCGGCCTCGGCACAACGCAGTAGATCACCCTTCGCCCCCTCCCTCCGTGACGGCCTCGCCCGTGAGCACGCGGCCGCTCGCGTCGAGCGTGGCGTTCCACTCGCGCAGCGGCTGGTCGATCTGCTCCATCTCGTCACCCTTCTCGAGCATCATCACGGGGTCGCCCTCATCGCCGAGGTCGACTCGATAGCGATACCACGAAAGCTCCCAGGCGACCACAAGCGAGACCTGGCTCTGCTGCTCGCCGTCGGGCTGGACGCTCACGAACGGAGTGCCAAGGGTGCGGGCCAGGCCGGCGATCGTGCGCTGGTGGTCGGAGCCGTTGAAGAGGTCGAGGGCGCGCTCCACCTTGGCCTCGGCGGTGGTGGGCATGGCGCGGACGTGGCGCGGGTCCTTGGGGCGCGAGCGGGGCCGGGCGGGCGGCGGGGGCGGAGGGGGCGGCGGCGGCTCCTCGTACTCCGCCGGCTCGGTGCCGTTGTCGGCGCCGTACGTGGCCTCGTGCTCGGCGAGCTCGGCCTCGGGCTCCGGAGCCTCAGGCGGGCGGCGGCGCCTAAGGCGCCCCAGAACGCCGCGTCGGGGCTCGGAGCGAGGCATGCGCGTAGGCAGGTCCCCCGCCGACGACTCCCTGATCCAGCCATGGTGCTGCGCGCGCAGCGTGCACAGATCGCAGACCTGGTGGCGGTCGCCGCCAGGGGCTAGGTATGCCTCGGTGCGCTCACCCTTGAGGATGGTGCGCCCGCAGACGTCGCAGCTCACGACGTCGTGGCCCGGGCGAAGCTCCTTCTTCATCCACGCCGATAATAGGGCTAAGCCTTGACCGCCTCCTGCTCTCGGAGGGTTTCCTGCACGACCGACTGCGCGATGTGGGAGGGCACTTCCTCGTAGCGGGCCAGCTCCATCGTGTACTCGCCCTGCCCGCCGGTGATCGCGCGCAGGTCGGGCGCGTAGCTCAGGAGCTCGGCCATCGGCACCTCGGCCTTGACCTCCGTGACCGCGCCCTTCGGCTCCATGCCGAGCGGTCGCCCGCGGCGCGAGTTGAGGTCGCCGATCACGTCGCCTACCGACTCCTCCGGCACGGTCACGGTGACCGTCATGATCGGCTCCATCAGCACCGCCTGCGCGTTCTCCATCGCGTCCTTGAACGCCATCGAGCCGGCGATCTTGAACGCCATCTCCGAGGAGTCGACGGAGTGGTGCTGGCCGTCGAACAGGGTGACCTTCACGTCCTGCACGGGGAACCCGGCCACCACCCCGGTCCGCATGGCGTCCGCGACGCCCTTCTCGACCGCCGGGATGAACCCGCCCGGGATGACGCCGCCCTTGATCGCGTTGACGAACTCGAAGCCCTCGCCCTGCGGCAGCGGCTCGATCTCGATGTGGCAGTCCGCGAACTGCCCGCGCCCGCCGGTCTGCTTCTTGTAGCGCGCGTGCGCCTTGGCCCCTCCCTTGATCGCCTCCCGGTAGGGGACGTGCGGCGGATGCAGCTCGACCTCCGCCCCGAAGCGCTCCTTCATGCGCTCGACGATGACCTCCACGTGGATCTGCGTGATGCCGGCCAGGATCTGCTCCCCGGTCTGGTCGTCGCGGTGGAAGTCGATGGTCGGGTCCTCCTCCTGGAGGCGGCGGAGCGCCTGGCCCATCTTCTCCTCGTCGCCCTTGGCCTTCGCCTCGATCGCGAACGCCATGACCGGCCGCGGCATCGCGGGGAGCGTGAGCGGGATCTCCGTGTCCTCGTCGGCGAGCACGTCGCCGGCGTGGGTCTCCTTGAGCTTGGCCACCGCGCCGATGTCCCCGGGCCCGAAAGCGTCGGCCTGCTCGTTCTCCTTGCCCTGCGGCACGAGCAGTTGGCCGATCCGCTCCTTCACGTGGGCGCGGCAGTTCATGACCTGCGAGTCGTGCTTCATCACGCCCTGGTAGACGCGGAAGAGGTTGACGCGCCCGGCGTAGGGATCGGCGAGGGTCTTGAACACGAAAGCGACGAGGCCCTTCGACTCGTCCGGCTCGAGCGTGGCGCCGTCCACCTCGATCCCGCCGGCCTTGGCCGGCGACGGCAGGTCCTCGACGAAGGCGTCGAGCAGCCGGTTGATGCCGAGGTTGCGGGTGGCGGCGCCGCACGTGACCGGGAACAGGTGGCCCTCGGTCACGCCGGTCTTGAGCGCGGTCACGGTCTCGTCGTGCGAGATCTCCTCACCCTCGAGGTAGCGCTCCATCAGCTCGTCCGACACCTCGGCGACCTCGTCCATCAGCTTCTCGCGGTACTCCGTCGCCTGGTCGGCGAGCTCCGCCGGAATCTCGATCTCCTCGGAGTTGTCGCGCCCGGCGCCGTCGTAGCGGTAGGCCTTCATGTCGATGAGGTCGATCACGCCCTCGAGCTCGTGCTCGGAGCCGATCGGGATCTCCGTGGCCACCACGTGCTGGCCAAAGGCCTGCTTGAGCGACTCGAGGCTGCGGAAGAAGTCGGCCCGCTCGCGGTCGAGCATGTTCACGAAGATCGTGCGGGCGAGGCCGAGCTCGGCGGCGCGCTGCCAGAGGCGGGTGGTCGTGACCTCCACGCCCATCACGCCGTTGACCACGAAGACGGCGCTCTCGCAGACGCGCAGGGCGGCCAGGGCGTCGGCGACGAAGCTGGGCTCGCCGGGAGTGTCGATCAGGTTGATCTTGCGGTCCTCCCAGCGGAACGAGGACAGTCCGGCGGAGATCGACATCTCGCGCGCCTTCTCGTCCGGCGCCGAGTCCGAGACCGTGGTGCCGTCAGCCACCGAGCCGAGCCGGTTGATCGCACCGGCCGTGAACAGGAGAGCCTCGTTCACGGACGTCTTCCCGCTGCCTCGGTGGCCCACCAAGGCCACATTTCGGATCCTCTTGGGCGATTCGTGAGCCATGCCCGGCAGCCTACTGCGCGAGCGCCGAGTCCAAGGTCTCGTGGACCGGCGCCACGCTGTGCACCTCGGTGAGCATGAGGACGCGCGACAGCGGCGAGCCCGGCGGAAGCACGAGCCTGAGCTCCTGCCGGCGCCGGCCGAGGCGCCGGGCGAGGTCGAAGATGACCTCGATCGCGGCAGAGTCGAGGTAGCGGCAGCCGTCGAGGTCGATCACGAGCGCGAGGGCGTCGTTGGGGATCGACACGAGCAGCTCCTCGCGCACGCGGGCAGCGTTCGTCATGTCCACCTCCCCGCTCAGGTGGGCCACGACCGCCCCTCCCTGCCGCTCGATGGCAACCTCCGCCGAGGTCACGCGGCCAGACGCCTGCTCATCTTGATCACCGTACCGTCCGGCTCGGTCGAGACCTCCACGTCGTCCATCAGTCCCTCGATGATCTTGAGCCCGCGGCCTCGGTGGGCCCCGCGGCGCGCGCGCCACGCGCCCCGGTCGCGGACGATCGCGACGAGCGTCCCGCTCTCGAAGGTGGCCTCGACCTCGAAGGTGGCGTCGCCGGGCCCGTAGGCGTGCTCGATGGCGTTGCCGGCCGCCTCGCACACGGTCAGCGTGATCTCGTACGCCTCCTCCTCGCTGGCGCCCGCGGCGTGGAGGAAGCGGCCGAGCCGGCGCCGCAGCCCGGTGAGCGACTCGGGCTCCGCCGGCAGCGACAGGCGGAGGGCCTCGGTCGTCACCGGTCGTGGGCGGACGGCGAGCAGGGCGACGTCGTCGCTCGGCACCTGCCGGCCGAGGACGCTCGAGAGCACGGAGTCGCACAGCCCCTCCAGCCCTTCCTCGGCGCGGCCGGCGGCGTCGGCCAACTCGTTCAGGCGCTTCTCGAGCGGCGTGTCGCGCCGCTCGACGAGCCCGTCCGTGTAGAGCAGGAGCGAAGCGCCCGGCGGCAGCTCGGCGCTCGCCTCGCGGAAGATCCCGGGCTCGGCCGCCCCGACCGGCACCGAGCGCCCGCCCTCGAGGAAGCGGGCGCCGTCGGTCGAGAGCACGAGCGGCGGCGGGTGACCGGCGCTGGCGAAGCTCACCTCGCCCGTCTCCCGGTCGAGCACGAGGTAGAGCACGGTGGCCATCGCCTCGTCCTCGCCGCTGATCACGAGCCGGTTGACCCGGGCCATCACCTCTGCCGGCGAGGCCTCGGTCAGGCCGTAGGCCCGGAAGGCGTTGCGTAGCTGCCCCATCGTGGCCGCCGCGCGCAGGCCGTGGCCGACCACGTCGCCGACCACGAGCGCGACCCGGCCGTCGGCTCGTTCGAGCGCGTCGTACCAGTCCCCTCCCACCTCGGCTCCGCGCCCGGCGGGCAGATAGCGCGCGGCGATCTCGAGCCCCTCGATGCGCGGCAGCCGCTCGGGCAGCAGGCTGCGCTGGAGGGTCTCCGCAATCGTGTGCTCGCGCTCGTAGACTTCGCGCAGCCGGGCCTCCATCGTCTTGCGCTCGTGGATGTCGATCGCGGTGCCGACGTAGCCGACGAAGTGACCCGCCTCGTAGCGCGGCACGCCGCGGTCCGCGATCCAGCGGTAGTCGCCGTGCGCCCCCCGCAGGCGATACTCGAGCTCCCACGGCTCGCGAGCTGCCAGCTTCTCGTTCCACGATGAGATCACCGCGGGCGCGTCGTCCGGGTGGACGCCGAGCGACCAGCTCGGCCCGAGCTCCTCCTCCAGCGTCGTGCCCGTGTACCGCAGCCAGCCCTCGTTGACGAAGGTCACCAGACCGCGCTCGTCGGTGGTCCAGATCATCACCGGGGCCGTGTCCGCCAGCTCCCGGAAGCTCGCCTCGGACTCCCGCAGCGCGTCCTCCATCTCCTTGCGCTCGTGGATGTCGGTCGCGGTGCCGACGTAGCCGACGAACTCCTCCCCCTCGTAGCGCGGAAGGCCGAGCGCGAGGACCCAGCGCACGCTGCCGTCGTGGCGCCGCAGGCGGTACTCGGTGTTGAACTCCCCACGGCGCGCCAGCGCCGCGTGCCAGGCGTCGAGCAGGCCCTCGAGGTCCTCGGGGTGCGCGCCCACGGCCCAGGTCGCCCCGAGCTCCTCCTCGAGCGTGCGGCCGGTGAAGCGCAGCCAGGCCTCGTTCACGAACGTCACGTGACCCTCGGCGTCGGTCATCCACATGAGCGCGGGCGTCGTGTCGGCCAGCTCGCGGAAGCGCTGCTCGCTGTCGCGGATCAGGTCGTCGCGGCGTGTCCGCTCGGCGGCGGCGCCCACGACGTTCGCGATGGCCTGGAGGAAGTGGGCGTCGTCCGGGCTGAACTCGTGTGGGGTACGGCTGCTCGCCCCGATCACGCCGAACTGGCCGTGCGGCGTGCCGATCGGCGCCGCCAGCGCGCTCACGATCTCGAGGTCGCGCTGGAGCGGCGAGGGCTGGAAGCGCGTCTCGGAGGCGAAGTCGTCGATCACGAGGGGGCCCTGAGCGCGCAGCGCATAGCCCGGGAGCTGCTCGGGCCTCGCCGAGATCACGCCGCCGATCGTGCCCCCTGGAAGCCCGCGCCCGGCGCGGATCAGGAGGCCCTCGCGGTCCCCGGTCAGCTCGAACAGCACGACGTAGTCGGTGCGGAGCTCGCGCGCCGCGCAGCCGACCGCCTCCTCGATCAGCTCCTCCAGCGGCAGCCCGGCAAGCGCCCGCTGCCCGAGCGCGGCGACGGCCGCCTGCTGCCGCGCGCGGGTCGCGACCTCGTCCCGGTAGCGGTGGGCGCGGCGCCGCAGCTTGGCCATCCTGGCTTAGTGGTCTCCGACGGAAATACGGGCGCGGCTCGGCGAGCGAGAACCGAGCATCGGCGTGCACGCGAGCACAGCCAATGCAGCGCATTGGCGAGCATCGCGGGTGCCCCGAGGCGACGGTTCGCAGCCGCCGAACGCGAGCGTATTTCCGGAGGCGACCACCCCTATCCGGTCTCTGCCAGCGGGTCGCCCTGAAGCCGCGACTTCAGCCGTAGGACGGCCTTCGTGTGAAGCTGCGAGACGCGCGACTCGGTGACCCCCAGGACCTCCCCGATCTCCCGCAGCGTGAGGTTCTCGTAGTAGTACAGGGCGACCACGAGCTTCTCCCGCTCCGGCAGGCGCGCGATCGCGTCGGCCAGGCGGTCCTTCATCTCGGTGGTGTCCATCTCGAGCGCCGGGTCGACGGCGGCCGGATCCTGGATCGTGTCGAGCAGCGAGACCTGGTCGCCCGACGAGTCCGACACCGTCCACAGCTCGTCCAGCGCGACGACCGACGAGTTCGAGATGCGGACGAGCGACTCCTGGAACTCGTCCACCGACACGTCGAGCGCCTGGGCCATCTCCTGGTCGGTCGGCGCCCGGTGGAGCTGGTGCTCGAGCTTGGCGTTCATCTTCTCGATCTCGCGCGCCTTCGTGCGGACCGAGCGCGGCACCCAGTCGAGCGAGCGCAGCTCGTCGATGATGGAGCCCTTGATGCGCGTGATCGCGAAGGTCTCGAACTTGATCTCGCGCTCGGGCTCGAAGCGCTCGATCGCGGAGATCAGGCCGAGCAGGCCGTAGGAGATGAGGTCGGCCTCCTCCACGTGAGAGGGAAGCCCGCTGGACATCCGGCCCGCCACGTACTTGACGAGCGGCGCGTAGGCGAGCACGAGGCGCTCGCGCGCCTTCTCGTCACGGTCGTCCTTGTAGCGGCGCCAGAGGTCCTTTAGCTCTATCGCCTTGAGATTGGTCTCCATGGGGTACTCGTGGTCACGCTCGCGGGTGAGAACGGGCGTACGCCAGCTTGAGGCGCCTCGACTCTACCCGAGTGTAGGTCTGGGTCGTGCTGATCGAGGCGTGTCCCAAAAGCTCCTGGATACTCCGTAGATCGGCCCCTCCCTCGAGAAGATGAGTGGCAAACGAGTGCCTCAGGGTGTGCGGGGAGATCCCTGCCCGCCGCCCCTGGAGCTTGAGGCGGCGGCGCACGTCCGACGTCGAGAGGCGACGCCCGCTCTTCGACAGGAACAGCGCCTGGCTCTCGCCGGCGTCGAGCGCGGGCCTGGCGCGGGCCAGGTAGCGCTCCAGCGCCCGCCAGGCGTGCTCGCCGACCGGGACGACCCGGGTGCGGCCCCCCTTTCCCTCCACGCGTACCTGCTCGGCGTCGGGATCGGCGCTCGCCGCGTCCAGGTTGACCAGCTCCTCCGCCCGGAGCCCGGCCGCGTAGGCGAGCTCGAACATCGCCCGGTCGCGCAGGTCTAGCGGCGTGGTCGCCGGTATGCGCTCGAGCAGCTCGACGACCTCGTCGGGCTTCAGGACCTGCGGCAGGTAGGCGTCCTTCTTCGGGCTCGACACCAGGTCCGCGGGATTGGCCTCGATCTGCCCGCGCTCGACCAGGTGGCGGTAGAAGGTGCGGATGGCGGCCAGCTTGCGCGCCACGGTGGACTTGGCCGCGCCGCGCTCCCCCAGCACGGCGGCAAAGCGCCGCAGCTCCTTGTGCGTGAGGGCGGTCGGCTCGAGCCCGCGGCCCGCCGCCCACTCCGCCAGCTGGGCGAGGTCGACGCCGTAGGCCCGCCTCGTCTTCTCCCCCATGCCGCGTGCCCGCTGCCAGTCGTCGAAGCCGGCGAGCGCCGCGCCCCAACTAGCCTCCGTTCGAGTGGGGGTCTTCTTCGTCAACACGGAGGACGGGCGGGTGGCCACGGGGGGTCAGCTCGCGGAGGCGGGGTTGATCGACGATCGCGACAAGCCGCCTCGGCCCTGGCATCCGATCCAGGGCCCGAGCGATGCCTCCACCATGTGGTACGCGGTCCTGCGCAAGCGCGAGCGGGGGGTGTTCATCGGCACGCTCTGCATTCGACACACCGGGCGCCAGACCTTGCTGGAGGAGCGGGGCTGGGAGGAGGTCCCGCCGGGGGATATCGGGGTGTGACCCCCTACGGCTAGCCGTACCTCAAGATTCCGGCTGCCCGCATTCCGGACGGGGCCCGGCGCTGGCACTCTGCATGCCATGTCCCGGACCTCCACCTCCAGAAGCCTCCACCACTGTCCGAATTGCTCGTCGGACCTGGTCCAGCCGGTGGAATGGGAGCCCTCGGGCGACGACTCCTGGGCGGTCCTGCTGCGCTGCCCCGAGTGCGAGGTGTTCCAGGCCGGCGTGTTCTCGCAGGCCGACGTGGACGACTACGACATGGAGCTCGACCGCGGCGAGGCCCTCCTCCGCGTGGCCTACATGCAGCTGGCCACGGAGAACATGGCGGCGGAGATCGACGCCTTCGCGGGCGCGCTGCACGCGGGCGCGATCCTGCCTGAGGACTTCTGAGCCCGCCGCCTCCTCAGGCGATGTAGATCGGCGCGCCTACCGGCACCCGGTCGTACAGCTCGATCACGTCCGGGATCGCCATCCGGATGCAGCCGTGCGAGGCGGCCGTGCCGAGCGAATAGGTCTGGTCGGTGCCGTGGATCCCGGCGCCGTCGTAGATGCCGAGCCAGCGCGCCTTGAGCGGGTTCTCGGGCACGCCGCCCGGAACCACCGTTCCCGCCAGGTCCCCGGCCCAGTCGCTGTTGGGAACGCTCCAGGCGGGGTCCACCGCCTTGTTCTGGATGCTGTACATGCCGGCCGGGGTGTCGAAGCCGACGGCGCCGACCGCGACCGTGTACTCCTTCACCAGGTTGAGCCGCTCGTAGTAGCGCAGCCTGAAGTTGGCGCGATCGGCGATCAGCAGCACGGGGTACTTGTCGCCCAGCTCGGCCTGGGTGACCTTCGGCTTGATGATGCGGGCCGGCGCCTTCACGCTGCGGTCGACGCCCGGGACGGTGAGCGCCTGGGCGAGCCGCTCCTCGAGCAGCGCGGCCTTCACCCTCAGTCCCTTCTGCTCCTTGACCTTCTCGAGTGACGGGAAGGCGACCTCCGCGTCGCGAGCGGGCCGGTTGAGGCTCTTCCTGACGCGCTTCACGAGTCTCGCGATGGCATCCTCGTCGTAGGTGACCCGGGCGGGCACCTGCGCGTCCTCCTCGCCGCCGGTCACGTCGCGGGCCACGCGGGTGAAGATGCTGCCGTCGCGACTCCGAGCGAGGGCCTCGTCGACCATTCCGCCCACGTCGGCCTCCACTCCGGCGTCCTCCGCCGACAGCCTGAAGCGCTTCTTCGCGCGCACCACGCTGATCGGCTGGTGGAGCGGCTCGGCGAGCCGGTTGGCAACGAGGCGCCGCGCCTCGTCGACCCTCAGCCCGCCCACGTCGACACCGGCGACCGTGACGCCCTCCGCGATCAGGTCGTCGCGCGACGAGTCGTACGCGTAGGCGGCGACCGCACCTCCAACCAGGGCCAACAGCAGCGCCGCGACGAGGATGAACGTCCTGTGCCTCATGCTGCGAACGCTCAGTGTAGGGGGCGCCGCGGGCGGTGCCGCCGGTTTGACAGGGGCTTTGCGCCAGCTCGCTTAGACGCGAGTCTCGCCGCGCGCGAGCACCGAGTCGATCGCCGACAGCACCCGCACGCGGTTGGCGTGCCGGCGCTCGTAGTCCCGGAGGGTCTGGAGGTCGTCGCGCTCGAGCGAGGCGAGCAGGGCGATCACCTCCTCGGCGGCGAGGTCGTCGTAGTGCTCGACCGGCGAGCCGACGCGCGGGGTCCGCTCGGCGGCGAACCGCGCCTCTCGGGCGGCCCGTTCCGCCGTCTCCTCGGCCAGCCGCGCAGCCTCCCGGGATGCGCGCTCGCCCGCCTCCGTCGCAGCCCGCTCCGCCCGTCTCGCCTGGTCCATCGCCTCCTCGGCCGCCCGCTCCGCTTCCGCCGCCCGCTGCTCGGCCGCCGCCAGCCGGTCGGGCTCGCCGTCGCCGCCTTTGGTGATCCCCGCCGTGTCGGCGAAGCTGCCGAGAAGCCGCTGCAGCTCGACCAGCTGCTCGCGGCTCAGCCCCGCCGTGCTCTTCTCCCGCGCGTTTCGCACGTGCGGGCTCCAGCGCAGGAACTCCTCGACCTCGCGCTCGTAGCGGTACGGCTCCTGGGCACCCCGCACCACCGGGTGCAGGCGCAGGTGCTCGCCGAGCTTCAGCACCGTCTCCCGGGTGGTGTGCTGGTAGCGGAATCCGGTCGCCTTGAAGCGCCTGTTGTCGACCCCGCGCCCGAAGCGGAGCTGGGCGAGCATCTCCGGCGGGATCTTGATGCCCACCCGCCGCAGCGCGGCCGCCGCGAGGCCGGTGCCCCATGGGGGCAGCATCGGCACGTACTGCTTCCCGAGCAGCCCGGCAACCTCGGTCAGCGCCAGGACACCGTCGCCGGCGACGTTGAACACACCGGGCACCGGGTGCCCCGCCGCGTGCTCGAGCGCGTGGACCACGTCGTCCTCGTGGACGAACTGGTAGCGCGGGTCGAAGCCGAGGATCATCGGCACGACCGGCAGCGAGAAGAGCGCCGTGTGCGAGGTGCGAACGTCCGGCCCGAGCACGTTGGAGAAGCGGAGGATCGTGACGTCCACCTCGGGGTGCTTCTCGGCGAACTCATTCACCGACGCCTCCGCCTCGACGATGTCGCGCTCGATCGGCGTGCGCGGCGGGTGCGGGCGTCCCATCGTCTCCTCGAAGAAGGCCGGGTCGTCCTGCTCGCAGCCGTAGAAGTGGGTGGAGGACTTGAACACGACCTTCCGCACAGGCGAGTCCGCTCCGGAGCAGGCCGCGAGGATGTTCATGGTCCCGATCACGTTGTTCTCGTGCGCCTTCCCGGGCGAGGTGCGCGCCGAGTCCGTCACCAGCCGGGTGTCCACCACCGTGTCGATCTCGGCCGCCTCGACCACGCGGCGCAGGAGCGCGTGCTGGGCGCCGACCTTCACGTACTCGGTGCGCTCGAGCTCGACCTGCGGCTCCTCGTTGTCCACGCCGACCACGGCCTCGACCTCGGGGAACGCCTCGAGCGCCTGCGCGAGCCGGCCGCCCCAGTAGGTCGAGAGCCCGGTCACGAGGATGCGGCGCGCGTCCATCGTCATCCGAACCACACCGACCTACGCCGGGCGAGCATGTCCCAGAGGTTCTCCTGGATGCGGCCGCGGATCTCGTGGGCGACCGTCTGCACCAGCGCCTTGTCCTCGTGCATCCCCTCGTCCTCGAACTCGATCGGCTCGAGGAAGCGGATCCGGAACTTGGCGGGCAGGTAGCCGAGCATCCCCAGCAGGCCGAAGTGCGGGAAGGTCGGGGTGATCGGGAAGTAGAGGAGCCCGGTGAGCCGCTTGAACAGCCCGAGCTGGGCGAACACGGGGGCAGCCTCCTCGGCGCCGACCACGCAGGCGGGCACAATCGGAGTGCGAGCCCGCATCGCCGCCTCCACGAAGCCGCCGCGACCGAACCGCCGCAGGCGGTAGCGATCCTTGTAGAGCTTCTCGGTCCCCTTTCGGCCCTCCGGGAAGACGAGCACGAGCTGCTCCTCGTCGTACAGCAGGCGGTGCACGTTGGCCGGGTGCGCCGCGACGCAGCCGATCTTCGGGATCAGCATCGAGAAGCCGGGATAGCCCTTGAAGAAGTGCTCCACGGTGATGTTGACGGGGCGCGGGTGAGCGTGCTCCTCCTTGATCGCCTTGGCGATCATCGCCGCGTCCGGCGGCAGGGCGCCCGAGTGGTTCGACACGAGCAGCGCGCCGCCGGCCGCCGGGACGTTCTCGATCCCCTCGACCTCGACCCGGAACCAGTAGCGGTAGAAGAACTCCGCCACGGTGGCGTCGAGGACGCCCTCGACCCGCTCGGAGCGGCCCCAGTCGTTCAGCTGGCGCTCGGGCTCCACGCCCGGGAGGTGCGGCTTCAGGCCGTCCGAGGGGACGAGGGACTGCACGGCCGGCTCGTCGTCGCGCGGTGAGAGGGGTGTCCGGGTGGGTTCCGCCATCCGTGTTTCGAGTGTGTCAGAGAGCGCGCCGGGAGGCGGAGCCGGCTACTCGGGCGCGAGCCGTTCCAAGACCGGATCCAGCCTCCGGCGCAGCTCATCCCAGTCGCGTGCTCCGATCACACCGTCCTCGCCCGCCAGGTGCTCGTTCCAGGGATGGAGGATCGTGGCCGCCACGATCCCCTCCGCCCGGGCGCGCTCGATGTTCCTCGGGCTGTCGTCCACCAGCAAGTGGATGCCGAGGTCGACGCAGCGGGTGACCTTGTCGAACGAGCAGTGGAGGTCGTCGAACGGCATGCCGATCTGGTCGAGCCAGCGCGCGGTGGCCTCGGCCGTCTGGGGGCGGCGGTGGCTCGTCACGTGGATCCAGTGGCCCTGCTCGTGCCAGTCGCGGACCGTCTCCACCGCCCCCTCGTAGGGGATCCCGGCGAGGATGTTCTCGTCCGAGTGCGTCTCCTCCACGCAGTGCACGACCGCGTCGCGCTCGAGCGCCGTGATGCCCCAGTCGCGCTGCTCCTCGTAGGGCAGATCGACCCCGTAGCGCTCGCGGGCCACTCGCTGGAGGAGGTCCCAGTAGTGGTGGAGCGTCGAGTCGATGTCCAGCGCGATCTTCGCCACGGGCCCTTAGGCTAAGGGCCATGCCGCGACTGTTCGTCCCCACCGCAGCTCCCACGACGCCGGGCCGTGCCCGGCACGCCGGCGAAGGCTACGGCGAGACTGCGGAGCCGGACTGGCGCTCGATCGACTGGGGCGCGCACCGGCACACGGTCGACGTCGACGGCACGCCGGTGAACTACGTGGACATCGGCGAGGGCGAGCTCGAGCCGATCGTCTTCGTGCACGGGCTGGGCGGGCAGTGGCAGAACTGGCTCCAGAACATCCCGCGCGCCGCGCTCGAGCGGCGCGTGATCGCTCTCGATCTCCCCGGCTTCGGCCTCACGCCCGAACCGCGCGACCGCATCACGATCAAGGGCTACGGGCGCTGCGTGGACGCTCTCTGCGAGAAGCTCTCGCTGGGGCGGGTCGACATGGTCGGGAACTCGATGGGCGGGTACATCGCCGCCGAGGTCGCGATCCAGTTTCCCGAGCGGATCGACCAGCTCATCCTCGTCTCGGCCGCCGGGATCACGAGCGCCGACATCGCCCGCCGGCCGATCTTCGTGGCGGGCCGGATCGCCACGGCGATCGTGTCGTACGGCGCCGCGCGGCACCGCCAGATCGCCTCACGGCCGATCTCGCGTCACATGGCGCTGGCGCTCGTCGCCCGCTATCCGTCGCTCTTGAAGGCCGACTTCGCGTACGAGGCGTTCTTCAAGGGGGCCGGCAAGCCCGGCTTCGACGACGCCCTGCGCGCCTGCGTCGAGTACGACTTCCGCGACCGCCTGCCGGAGATCCGCCAGCCGACCCTGATCGTCTGGGGCGAGAAGGACTCGATCATCCCCGTCAAGGACGCCAACGAGTTCGAGCGGCTGATCCCGGACAGCCGGAAGGTCGTCATGAAGGAGACGGGGCACATCGCGATGGCCGAACGGCCGGCGACCTTCAACGACCTGATGATGGAGTTCCTCGCGGAGACCGGCCCGGCGTCCGCCAAGGAGCCGGTCGAGGGCGAGTCCCAGGCGGCCTAGCCGGTCACTGCTCCCTCGGAGGCGGAGCGCACCAGGCGCGCGTACTTGCCGAGCACGCCGTTCGAGTATCTCGGCGCGGGCGGCTGATAGTCCCGCAGCCGGGCCTCGATTTGCTCGGCGCCCAGCTCGAGGTTGAGCTCCCGCTTCTCCACGTCGAACACGATCGTGTCGCCATCGCGCACCGCCGCGATCGGCCCCCCGCGGGGCGCCTCGGGGGCCACGTGGCCCGCCATGAAGCCGTGGGTGGCGCCCGAGAAGCGGCCGTCGGTGAGGAGAGCGACGGAGTCGCCCAGCCCCTCCCCCACGAGCGCCGCCGTCACGTGCAGCATCTCGCGCATGCCGGGGCCGCCGGTGGGGCCCTCGTTGCGGATCACGACGACCTCGCCGGGCTGGATCGACTTGGCCATTACGGCGGCGAAGGCGTCCTCCTCGGACTCGAACACGCGCGCCGGGCCGCGATGCTCCATGCGGCCGTGCCCCGAGAGCTTCACCACGCAGCCCTCCGGCGCCAGGTTGCCGCGCAGGATGGCGAAGCCGCCGATCGGCTTGATCGGGTCGTCGACCGGGCGCACGACGTCCTGGCCCTCGGCCTCGTCGGCCAGGCCGGCCACCTCGCCGATCGTCTGCCCGGTGACCGTCATGCAGTCCCCGTGGAGGAGCCCGGCCTCCTGGAGCCGGCGGATCACGAGCGGCACGCCGCCGGCGCGGTAGAGGTCCGTGGCCACGTAGCGGCCGCCGGGCTTGAGGTCACAGAGCAGCGGCGTGCCCCAGGCAATGCGGTCGAAGTCGTCGATCGTGAGTGGCACGCCGGCCTCGTGCGCCACCGCCAGCAGGTGCAGCACCAGGTTCGTCGAGCCGCCCGACATCGCCCCGGCCGCGATCGCGTTCTCGAGCGACTCCCTGGTGACGATCGAGCTCGGCCTGCGGTCCTCGGCGAGCACCTCGAGCACGAGTCGCCCGCAATCCTCCGCCACCTGGCCCTTCTTGCCGTCCTCGGCCGGAACCATCGAGGTGCCCATCGGCGAGATCCCGAGCACCTCGAAGGCCATCGCCATCGTGTTGGCGGTGAACTGGCCGCCGCAGGCGCCGGCCCCAGGGCTCGCGTGGTCCTCGAGGTCGGTGAGCTCGTCGTCGGTCAGGTCGCCGGCGGCGTGGGCGCCGATGCCCTCGAACACGTCCTGGATCGTCACGTCGCGGCCGCGCCA
>Ga0081538_10000437_pt1 | contig 46849 bp, 49 predicted proteins | sample TabmetS5T2R1_FD_71022 | JGI IMG/M metagenome (GOLD analysis project Ga0081538, IMG submission 71022) | Tabebuia heterophylla rhizosphere microbial communities from the University of Puerto Rico - S5T2R1 | ecosystem: Host-associated > Plants > Roots > Rhizosphere ... | reverse complement strand
CGCTCGGTGACACGCGCACCGCCCAGTCGCTGTACGAGCAGGCTGCCGAGCTGCTCGAGCCGCTCGCCGACCGCTATCTCGTCGAGGTCTACGGAAAGCTTGCGGCGCTACACGAGGCCAGCGGTCGCTCCGAGGAGGCGCTCGCCGTGCTGAAGAAGGCCATGGCCGTTCAGTCGCCCGGCGCCGCCGTTCCCTCCTAGGCCGTAAGGAAAAGGCCCCGCCGAGAGCTACTTGTTGTGCACCACTTCGAAGCCCAGCCGTATGCGGTTCTCGATCATTTCAGCGGGTGTGTTTGCGGTCGCCACCACGGGGATTGCGGGGTCAGCTGCGGCTGCCAAGGCACCGGACCCTGAGATCCGCGTCTTCAAGCCGGTCGCCGACACCTACGTCAGCGCGGCCAGGCCGCTGACCAACTTCGGCAGTGCGACCGTCCTCCGCGTCGACGGATCGCCGGAGGCGACGGCGTTCATCCGCTTCGAGCTGAAGAAGATCCGCGGAAAGACCGCAAGCGTGACGCTGCTCCTTCACTCCCGCACGCCTGGACGGGCGGCCTACGCCGTCAGACGTGTCAGCGACGACGACTGGCGCGAGCGGCGGCTCACGTACGAGACCGCCCCGCAACCGTCGCTTCGCTACGTCTCGTCGAGAGTGGTCCGCCGGGGCGCCTGGAGCGCGATCGACGTATCGTCGTTCGTTCGCGGCGGCGGAGACGTCAGTCTCGCGATCACGACCCACGGCACCAAGCAGCTCGTGTTCGTCAGTCGGGAGTCCCGGTACGGACCGCGGCTCGTCGTGAGGTCGCACGAGGACGACGACGAGGACGACGTCGAAGACGACATCGTCGAGGACTCGGCATAGCTCTCTAGGATCGCCGGGTGCGTCCTCGGCCGGCCCGGCTCGACCGGCTTCCCCAGCAGTACTTCACTGCGCTTCTGGCGCGCGTCGCCGAGGCCGCTCGGGAGGGCGGCGAGCCGTTGATCGATCTCGGGCGGGGAAATCCGGAGGTCGGGCCTCCGAGCCACGTCGTCGAGCGGCTCGCCGAGGCGGCGCGGGAGGACGGCGTCCACGGCTACCCGCCGTTCCGCGGACTGCCGCGCTTGCGCGAGGCGATCGCGGACCGGTACCGCAGCCTCTACGGCGTCGACCTCGACCCGGAGACCGAGGTCGCCGTCGTGCCGGGAACGAAGACCGCGCTCGTCGAGCTGGCGGTCGCGCTGGCCGAGCGCGAGAGCGCCGTCCTGCTGCCGGATCCGGGCTATCCGGACTACCCGTCGGGAGTCGCCCTGGCCGCAGCGCGGCTCGTGCCGCTCCCGCTCGACCCGTCCGCCGGTTGGGCGCCCGTGTGGGAGGCCGCGCCGCGCGACGACGTCGCCGCCGTCTACCTCAACTATCCGTCGAACCCATGTGCCTCGTGCGCTCCGTCGGGCGTCTTCGAGGCGGCGGTCCGCTTCGCGGAGGAGACGGGCCCGGCGATCGTCCACGACTTCGCCTACGGCGACCTCGTCTTCGACGGGCGACGGCCGGAGAGCTTCCTGGCGACGGATGGCGCGAAGGACGTCGGCGTGGAGATGTTCTCCATGTCGAAGACGTACGGGATGGCTGGGTGGCGCCTCGGCTTCGTCGTCGGCAACCGCGAGATCGTGTCCCGCATCGATCTTCTGCAGGACCACGCGCGGGCAGGTATCTTCGCGGCCGTCCAGGAGGCGGGGATCGCGGCGCTCACCGGATCGCAGGACTCCGTGGACGAGCGGCGCGCGACGTACGAGGCGCGGCGGAACCGGGTTCTCGAGGCGCTCGCTGCGACTCGTGTGAGCCCGCCCGTGTGCGAGGGGAGCTTCTACGTCTGGCTCGAGCTTCCGGAGGGCGTCTCCGCCGAACAGGTCCTCACCGAGGCGCGCGTCGCCCTCGCGCCGGGCGAGGGCTTCGGGCCGAGCGGTGCCGGGTGGGCCCGGCTGTCGCTCGCCGTGAAGGACGAGCAGCTCGAGCGTGGGCTCGAGCGGCTCGTCCCGGTACTGAGCTAGACGCTGAGAGCGCCGCGGCAGACCTGCCCGCCGGCGGCGGCGCGGGCGGTCGCGACGATCCGGTCACGGCCGGCCGGGTCGCCGATCCGCCGGTTGACCGAGAACGATCCGCTCGGCGGCCGCGTGAGGCGGACGCCACGGAACACGACGGTGCCGTTTCGCCTGACCACGACGTTCCAGCGGCGGCCCGAGCGGTTCTGGTCGACCTCGAACTCGGTTTCGATCCGGCCGTCGTCGTGCTTGGCCTTCAGCTTCCAGTCGGCGTTGCCGGAGCAGCTGCCGGAGCGAATGACGCCTGGGTTGTCTCTCGCCGGCGCGACGCTCGGGAGCGCCACAGCCGCGGCGGCGAGGACTACGAGAATGGTCATCGTGCGCATGTCGGTTTCTCCTTTCCTTCCTGCGCACGACGCTAACGGCGGCCGGAGAAACCGCGGGCAAGGGCTTGGTAAAGCCTTGTCCAAGCCTCTCGCGGGTCGCGGCCGCAGCGAGCGGCCGCGACCCGTCATTGCCGGAGCTAGCCGCCCACGACGGCGACGTTCGTCGCCTCGGGGCCTTTCTGGCCCTCGCGCTCGTCGAACTCGACGCGCGCGCCCTCGGTCAGGCTCTTGAAGCCGTCACCGGCGATGTTGCTGAAGTGGACGAAAAGATCCTTCGATCCCTCGTCGGGGGTGATGAAGCCGTACCCCTTGCTGTCGTTGAACCACTTCACGGTTCCGCTGGCCATAGAAACACCTCCCTCGGAGAACTCACGAACAAGCAGGAAGGCGCCTTGCGCGAACCGGACTCGCTCTAGATTTGCGCGCAGGACCCTAGCACCCTTGTCCGACGATTCCTGGCCTCGCCAGCGTGACTAGGACACGAGGCGAAGCCACCGCACCGCCGCCGGAAGCTGCCTCTCGGCATAGGTCTCGAACGAGTGGCTCCAAGAGCCGGTCACGGCTTCGACCCGTCCTTTGGGGCGCCGCTTCTGCAGCTCCCTGTAGAAGGCTCCGGATTGCCGCTCCTGTTCGATGACGATCTTGTCCGTCTCGCTCCACCACAGCTGCAGCGGCACGCCCGACCGGGCGACCTGGGGTAGCCAGTGCGTCGGGCTCCGGAGCACATACCCGCCCGGGTTGGTGCGCGGCGTCCCGCCCACTTCCAATCGTGCGAGCGCCTGCGCAGCCCGCCCCCGCGGGCTCCGCGCGAACTGCTCGTAGCGGAGGTAGAAGTTGGTGACCGAGTCGAACGCGACTGCGCCGGCCAGCAGCTCGGGGTGCTGGCCGAGCAGCAGCAGGGTCTCTTGGCCGCCCATGCTGCCACCCACGGCGTAGACCCGCCTCCGGTCGACCGCAAGCCAGGGCAGCGTCGCTCGAACGATGCTCGGCATTCGGGCGAGATCGCCGATCTGCCCGCGGTACCCCCAGGAGTGGAGCGGCAGCCGCCGGCCCATCCCGCCGGGGCAGACGACGATGAAGCGCCCCTGTGCCGGGAGCTCGCGCCACATCCTCGCGTTGGTGACTGCACGCACGTTCCGGCCATGCGGAGAGATCACGAGTGGAAGCGGCGGCGGCCGCCGGTTGGGTCCGTAGCGCGCCGGAACCAGCACCTCGGCGGGCCGTGCGCGACCGTTGTGCGCTCGGTAGCGCACGGTCCACCGCCTGACCTCGCTCATCAGTTGCGGATCGTCACCAGTCGGTCCGCCTTGGTCATGTTCCCGGCGACATCCCAGACGCGGACGCGGAGGAAGTACCGCCCATTCGGCAGCCGCGTCGTGTCCCAGTACGGCCGCGAAAACAGGCGGAACCAGTAGGTGCCGTCGCAGGCGAGCGTCCGGTGGTAGAGCATGCATCCGCTCGCGGGGAGGTTCTGCTCGGTCCCCGGAGCGAAATGCTGGCCGGCCGGGATGTCCAAGAGCTGCTCGGCCCAGAAGATGTCTCGCCGGTAAACGACTCGACGGGTCGCGACCCGCACGATCGTGACGGCCATGCGAAACGGATGGTGTGGCGAGGCCAGCTGAGGGAGCTGACGGAACCAGCCGATGTACGACTGGGGGTCGCTCGCGCGCACACGAATGTCGACGCGGCCGGAAAGGCGCTTTGCGTTCAGCCGCCGGCCGGCCGCGGGAAGCCGCGCGACGTTCGTCGGCCGTCGCCCCCAGCGCGGAGTCGCCGGTGCGTAGAAGCGGATCTCGTGCACAACCGGCTTCGCGCGATCGACGTACGGCCGAAGCTTCCCGCCCCGCCGGAGCGGGTTGATGATCAACCGCCGCCCGTCGTTCGTGAAGAGGAACTCGGTCAAATGGACATGCCAGCTCCCCTGCCACGTCCACCCGATGAACTGCGCCGGCTGCACGGTTTCGCCCGGCTCGACCGCCGCCTCGATGTGCCCGTAGCCGAAGTGACCGATGCGCGCGAAGCCGCGGACGCCACGCGGGGTCGCCTCGCGGACGCGACCGCCCTCGATCGCGAATACGCGATGCGTTCGCCCGCGCGGCGCCCCCTGCTCGGGCCGGTCGTCGCGAACCGCGATGTCCACACCTTCGTGATAGATCGCGCCTCGGCGACGATCCGGACGCGGATCGAGAAACGAGCCGCGGATCGGATGCTGCCGCTTGACCGGGGCGACGGGCCAGCCGCTGTACGAGTCGTTGTAGGTCGGGAACGTCTCGAGCCTGCCGGGGATCCGTCGCGACGCCACACCGGCCGTCTACCCCGAAAGCACTCAAGGCACCCGCGCGATCGGGACGTGGCTCGCCTTCAACGAAAACAGGGAGAGGGAGCCGCATGCGGCCCGCGGCTCCCTCCGAGATCACCCGACGAGTGCGGTTTACGCATCCTCTCGCCTCTCGTTCGGTTCGCGCCGCACCGCTCGCGGACGAGAGGGACGGGGGAGAGGGACGAGTGACCCCTGAGACAGGGTGCCAGCCTCGAATACCGTTTTCAAGTGGGATCGCCGGCCATCCCTGTTCCCGCGCTGCGCGGCGCGAGGTCGGGGGCAAAGGCACTCCGAACTTGGCCGCACATGCCGTTAGTTCCGCAGCTCTTCGCCCCCGTACCGCGATAACGGAATTGCGGTGTGGTCGGTTACGCGAGGACGGAGACAAAAACCCCGCCGCAGCGGGGTCTTCGTGAGGTGGGCGGTACTGGGCTCGAACCAGTGACCCCCAGCTTGTCGAGCTGGTGCTCTCCCAACTGAGCTAACCGCCCTCTAGGCGGCTCATTCTAGCCTCAGTATCCGTACCCGTCGTTCTCGGTCGTGGTCTGCTGGGTGTCGGTGCCCGCGCCCCCGCCGTTGTCGTTCCCGTCGTCCGAGCCGCAGCCGCCGAGCGCCAGTGCGAAGCCGGCGGCGAGGACGGCAAGGAGGGCTGTCGCACGCCTGAGCATCCACGAGTCCTACTCGGCCGGGGGCGGTTTCGGTTTGCTCAGCGTCTCGTGATCACGACCCCCACGAGGCACATGGCACCGCCCAGGAACGCGAGCGCTTCCGGCGACTCGCCGAGGAGGGCCCACCCGATCAGGATCGCGATCGGCGGGACGAGGTACGTCGTCGCCCCCATGCGGCCGGCGGTCGTCCTCGAAAGCGCGTACGCCCAGGTCATGAAGCCGATGGCCGTCGGAAAGGCGCCGAGGTAGACCATCCACGCGATTGAGCTCGCCTCGGCCTCGCCGAGCTGGTTCACGAGGCTCGGCGCGAAGGGCAGGCAGACCACGAGGCCGACGGTCGCGGCGAGCCAGGTCACGTGGAGCGCCGAGGCCCGGGAGAGGAGCGGCTTCTGCGCCACGACGCCGCCCGCGTAGAACGCGGCGGCCGCGACGCACAGCACGGCGCCCCAGCCCGCCGCCACTCCCCGCTCGGACGTCGCAAGACCGATGACGACGGCGCCGATGAGCGCGACCGCACAGCCGACCACGAGCATCCGAGGGAAGCCCTCTCGGAGCAGGAAGCCGGCAAGCAGCGCGATCAGCACCGGCCCGACGTTGACCAGCATCGCCGCCGTGCCGGCGTCCACCCGCCGCTCGGCCTCGTTCAACGCCAGGTTGTAGAGGCCGAACCAGAGGACACCGCAGGCGAGCAGCAGGGGAAGCTCACGGCGGCCCGGGAGCCGCTCGCGCTGCAGCAGCACGAAGACGCCGAGCAGCGCGCTGCCGACCGCCAGCCGCCCGAGGCTCAGCGCGCCCGGCGAGAGATCCTCCCCGGCCGCGCGGATCCCGACGAACGCGGAGGCCCAGAGGACCACGGTGACGAGCGCAGCGACGAGTGCCACTGGCGACTACAACGTCGCGAGGCCTGCTTTTCGTCAGACGGTCAGAAGATCTCCGGGCACCATGGATACCGATCGGCCCGAAAGAGCGTGTCTGCTCGGTCGAGCGCGCCGTCGGCGAGCTCCTCTACCCGTCCGGCACGCGCGAGGTCGCCGAAGCGGAAGCCGCCCAGGTAGGCGGAGCCGAGCGACTCGACCGGCATCGCGAGCTCCGGCTCGGCATCGGTTCGCTCCGCGCCGTCCGGGCCGACCCGGTACTGCCCCGCGTTCCAGGCGCAGAACTCGTCCGCGACCTCGATCACGACCGGCTCTCCTGACTTGTACGTCCGCGCCTTCAACGCGGCCTCGACGTCGACCAGCCGCACCCAGAGCCCGTCGCGGTGCTCGAAGCTCAGACGGCGCGGCTCGCGGAGCAGGAGGAAGAGCTCGTGGTCGAGCGGCAGGAGGTGCGCGCGCACGCGGGCCATCCAGTCGATGTCGAGCAGGTAGCGCCAGATCTCCCGTGTCGCCTCAGGCGAGTCGCCGATCGCCTCGATCACGCTAGTGAAGCCGTTCGGAATCCCGCGCTCGGCGGAGAAATGCAGCCGGTAGAGCGCGTATGCCGCCGGGCGGCCGTCGAGCTCGAGAAGCGCCCGGACCATCTCGCCGCCGCCCTCGCGGCCCCACTCCGGGTCGGCGAGGCGCCGGTGTCGCCACCACTCCGCCGGGCGGACGAACATGCCCGGGTGCCTGGCGGCGGCGGCGCGCTGAATTCCCGAGAACACCTCGAGGGCCTCCTCCTTCTCCAGGTACCGGATCCGGCCGGCAACCGGCTGGTCGTCATGGAAGGCGGCCCGGTCGCGCGGGATCTCGACGTTCCCGCTGAACGACGCTATGCCGTAGCCGAACCGGCCGTAGAGCGCGTCCTCGGACGCCCAGAGGTAGGCCATTGGCTCGCCGCGCTCATGGATGTCGTCGATCTGTGCGCGCATGAGCTGCCGGAGGATCCCGCGGCGGCGATGCGTCGGCAGCACGCCGACCAGCGTGACGCCCGCGGCGCGGATGAGGCCGCCAGGGATCCCGGTCTCGAACGGGAAGACGCCGCCGCTGCCGACCGCCTGACCGTCCTCGAACGCCGCGTGGATCCGGTCGGGCGGGATGATGGGGCGGAACCGATCGGTGAAGTCCTGAGGGACGACGTTGCGGCCGAAGTAGTGCATGATCGGCAGCACCACGTCGGGGAACTCCTCCGGCCGCGCCGGCCGTATCTCCAGCGTCAACTAGGGGGCTCCAAGACGATGGCGTTGTGCCGCCGAGCCGCGCTGGTCGGCGCGAGCCCGCGTCCTCCCTCGCGTCCATATGCCTGCATATGGACGCTCCCTGCGTCCTTGGCTCGCACCACCCATCGCACCCCGGCGACGAACAACATCATCTTGAAGCCCCCAAGCGCTCCAACGGTGCGTAGTCGAGCACGAGCCGGCGGTCGGTGTCCTCGCCCGCGAACCTGACGCTGACGACCCCGCCCGGCTCCACCGCCGTGACGATCCCCTCCCCCAACGTGCCGTGGCGCACGGCGTCTCCGGTCGAAAGCTCGGGCGAGTCGCCACGCGGTTGGATCTGCGCAACCGGCGCGCCGTAGCCGGACCAGGACGACGGCCGGAGGCGCTCGCGGTGGATCTCCTCCTGCGGCAGCTCGTCGAGGAACCGGGACGGCAGGTTGTAGTTGCGTGAGCCGTAGAGCGCACGGCCGGCCGCATGGGTCAGCGTCAGCCGCTCGCGGGCCCGCGTCATGCCGACGTAGGCCAGGCGCCGCTCCTCCTCCAGCGAGTTCTCCTCGAGCGAGCGGGAGTGCGGGAAGATCCCCTCCTCCATCCCGATCATGAAGACGGCCCGGAACTCCAGCCCCTTCGCGTTGTGGAGCGTCATGAGAGTCACGAGGCTCTGCTGCTCGCGCAGGCTGTCCTGGTCGGAGAAGAGCGAGATCTCCTGCAGGAAGGTGGAGAGGGTCGGGCTCTCGGCGTTCGCCTGGTACTCCTGGGCGACACCGATGAGCTCGTGCAGGTTCTCGATGCGGCCCTGCGCTTCGATCGTCCGCTCCGCCTCGAGCGACTCCATGTAGCCGCTGCGCTCGAGCGTCCGCTCGACGAGCTCGTCCACCGGCAGCTCGAGGGCGCCGGCCTGGAGCGAGAGCAGCAGGTTCCGGAGCCCCGTGACCGAGCGGACCTGCGCCGGGCCGAGGCCCGCCTCCTCCGGGAACTCGAGCGCCTCCCAGAGCGAGAAGCCGTGCGCGTCGGCGTAGGTCTGCAGCCGGGCGAGTGACGCGTCGCCGATCCCGCGGCGCGGGCGATTGGCGATCCGCTGGAGGCTGACCGCGTCGTAGGGGTTGTCGATCACCTGGAGGTAGGCGATCGCGTCCTTGACCTCGGCGCGCTCGTAGAAGCGCGGGCCGCCGATGACCTGGTACGGGATCTCTGCGCGAACCAGCACGTCTTCCAGGACCCGCGACTGCGCGTTCGTCCGGTAGAAGACCGCGATCTCGTCGCCGCCCACGCCCTCGTCCACGAGGCCCGCGATCTCGGAGGCGACCCAGCGGGCCTCTGCGTGCTCGTCCTCCACCTCCAGCACGCGCACGGGCTCGCCGTCGCCGAGGTCGGACCAGAGGTTCTTCGGCTTCCGCTCGGTGTTGTGCGAGATGACGTGGTTGGCTGCGCGAAGGATCGTGTTCGTCGAGCGGTAGTTCTGCTCGAGCGGGATGACGCGCGTCTCGCCGAAGTCCCGCTCGAACTCGAGGATGTTGCGGATGTCGGCACCGCGGAACGCGTAGATCGACTGGTCTGGATCGCCGACGACGGCGACGTTCCGGTGCTTCGCAGCGAGGAGCTGCAGGAGCCGGTACTGCGCGTGGTTCGTGTCCTGGTACTCGTCCACGAGGACGTAGCGGAACGCCTTCTGCCAGCGCTCGAGCGCCTCGGGGAACCGCTCCAGCACCTGCACGGTGAGCATCAAGAGGTCGTCGAAGTCGACGGCGTTCGCCGCGAAGAGCCGCCGCTGGTAGAGGTCGTACGCGTCGGCGACCGTCTGGTCGTAGAACGACTGGACCCTGTCGCGGTACTCGGCCGGCGTGACGAGCTGGTTCTTCGCCTGGGAGATCTGCTCGTGGATGCCGCGTGGGACGAAGCGCTTGGGGTCCCTCTCGAGCTCCTCGAGCACCTGCTTGACGAGGCGGACCTGGTCGGCCTGGTCGTAGATCGTGAAGTTCGTGCGGTAGCCAAGCCGGGGCGCTTCGCGGCGCAGGATGCGGCCGCAGGCCGAGTGGAACGTCAGGATCCAGATGCGCCTCGCGACCTCCGGCAAAAGGTCCTCGAGGCGGGAGCGCATCTCGCCGGCCGCCTTGTTGGTGAACGTGATGGCGAGGATCTCGTTGGGCTGGACGCCGACCGCGGAGATCAGGTGTGCGACGCGATAGGTGAGCACGCGGGTCTTGCCCGAGCCGGCGCCCGCGACGACGAGGAGCGGGCCTTCGGTATGCAGGACCGCCTCCCGCTGGGCGGCGTTCAGGTCGGCGAGATAGGTCTCCGGCGAGGGCGCTACGGCCATGGGGCGATGCTAGCGAGGCGCCGTGTCGAGTCGATTCGCGGTCCTTGCCCGGGGCCGGCCGCGAGCCTCCCTCCGGCTGTGACGCTAACGCCGAACGACCCGCGAGTGGGTGACGGCCCCGTGACGACTTTGCGCCGAACGCGAGTGGTAGCGTCAAGCGCGTGGGCTATGCGCACTCCACGATCGACGAGCTCGGCAACGAGACGTTCCGCAAGGTGCGCAGGGCGCTCGGCATCACCGCCTTCGGGGCGAACGTCCTCGTTCTCCAGCCGGGCATCGTCGGCCGGCCCCACTACCACGAGGAGCAGGACGAGCTCTACTTCGTCCACAAGGGACGCGCCGTCTTCGACCTCCCGGACGACCGCGTCGAGCTCGGGCCCGGCGGGCTGCTCCACGTCGAGTCCACGACGCCGCGACGGGTCACGAACCCCGGCCCCGACGAGCTCGTGATGCTCGTCGTCGGCGCCAAGGAGGGCTACGTCGGTCGCGACGGCCAGCCCGCCGCGCCGAAGGCGTTCCTCCGGGACGTCGACTCGGACTGATGGCCACCCTGGCGGAGCTCCAGGAGCGCCGCCGTCATGACCTGCGCCTGACGCCGGACAGGGCGCTGCAGACACTCGACGAGGCGGAGGAGTTCGTCCGCGACCGCGAGCTCGTGACACGCACCGAGCAGTCGGCGCTGCCGAGCCTCTACGAGGCCTGCCACGAGGATCCGTACATGCCGGCCAGCCGCGGCTTCGGCCAGTGGCCGGAGACGAAGTGGCCGTGGTTCGGCGAGCTGGCCGACCGGGACGGGATCTACGCGCTGAAGATCCTCCGCGGGAAGCACATCCTGGTCAGCGAGGAGGTTGCCGCGCTGCTTGATCCGATCCTGCGCGCCGAGATCGAGCGGATGCGCACGGCTGGCGAGGACGACTGGCCGCTGATCCTCGACCACCTGGCAGCGGTCGGGCCGTCCGAGATCGAGGATCTCCAGGAGGAGCTCGGGCTCTCCTCCAGGGCGATGAAGGCCGCGCGGTCGCCGCTCGAGCGCTGCGGCGTCATCGTCAGCCGCTCACTGGCCGTGTCGGCCACGGCTGCGGGCCCCCACCCGCACACGACCGAGCTCGCGCGCTGGGATCAGGTCTACCCGGAGCCCTCGATGACCGGCGGGCTCGAGGACCTCACGGTCGCGGCGGTCCGCGCGGCCGTCGTCGCGCCGGAGCGAGAGGCGCTCCGGTGGTTCAGCTGGAACTGGCTCTACCGCAAGACGCTCGTGGACGAGCTCGTCGCCGAAGGACGGCTCTACCGGCCCGAGCCCGGCTGGATCAGCGCAGCGGAAACGGCTTCCTAGCCAGCGCCGGCAGCACCTGTGAAGTGACGATCGCCGGCGTGACGGCGTAGCGGCGGCTGTACCGGTAGCTGCCGTCCGGCCGGCGCAGCGAGGCGAGGAAGCGGAACAGGCCGCGCGGGGGTCTGGCACCGGCAGCGACGTACGCCTGGATCGCCCAGGCGGTCGACTGGGCATCCGGCTCCCGGCCGGGCGTGAGCCGGACGCCGCCGTTGGGCGCCGTCAGCCTGCGGATGAACGCGAGCCCGCGACCGATCGACCGGCCGCGGATGCCGTTCCAGCGGAGTGCCTGAATCGCCGCGGCGGTGTCGTTCGAGTCCGGTGCGCCGTTCGGCAGCCACGACCACCCGCCCGACCGGCGCTGCTGTCGCAGCAGGTAGCGAACTGCCCGCGTCTCACCCTTCGGGAGGGCGAGCAGCGACCAGATCGTCGAATTGACGAGCGAGCCGATGCGGCCGTCCCTCCGCCGCTGGCGCTGGAGCCGCTCGAGGAACGCGTCGGGGTTCTCGCCGAGCGCCCGCAGCGCCAGCACGCGGAGCGCGAGGTCGGTCGTGTCTGTCACGGGCGCGTCCCGCAGGTAGGCGGCCGCCTCGCGATCGGCCGATCGACCGCTCGCCTTCAGGCCGAGCACCGCCCACGCTGTGAGGGCTGGATCCGACCGCGTGGCGGCCGCCTCCGCGAACCCGCCGTCCGGCTGCTGGCGCGACGCGACGTAGTCCGCCGGCGTCGCCGCGAGAGCCAGCGCCGCGCCCGCGGTCGCGAGGAGCTTCACGCCCACGCGACCTCCACGCGTAGTCGCCTTCCGTACCGCTCGAGCAGGCGGCGGAGCTCGGGGCCGATCGCGAGCGCGAACACGACGTTGCCGACCGCGTGGAAGGCGCTGAACGCAAACCCCCGGCCGACGACGACCGTGAGCGCCTCCCAGCTGTGCGGCCAGAAGCTGTACCAGTACCAGAGGTCCAGCGCGGTGCTGAACGCGAAGCCCAGCGCGAAGCAGAGCGCCGCGAACGCCCAGCGGTTCCGGATCAGCCGCGACGCGAGCGCGCCGGCGACGCCGCAGCCGCCCCAGGCCAGCATCTGCCAGGGCGTCCAGATCCCCTGGCCGAGATAGAAGTTCGAGACTAGGGCGGCGACAGCGCCGACCGCGAAGCCGACGCGCGCGCCGAGCGCGGCGCCCGCAGCGACGGCAGTGACCGTGACCGGCTGGACGCCCGGGACGAAGGCGAAGAGCACCCGGCCAGCCGCCGCGGCTCCGCCCAGGACGGCGACGAGCGCGACCTCTTTCGCCGAGCCGGTCCCCGACTCGAGCCAGACGAACCCGGCGAGGACGAGCGCGAAGGCGACGAGGAGCAACGGCAGCGCGGCGTCGCCCGGCGAGAGGGTCACCCAGGCGGCAGCGGCGAACGCGGCCGCCGCGATCCCGAGAAGAGCGCCCCTAGGCATGCGCCGCCTCCCGCGCGGGCTCCGTGGTCGCCATCCGGTCGGCGACGTCGGCGGCGAACGCGGCGTCGTGGGTGACGACGAGCGTGGCGCGCTCGTCCGCCTGCGAGCGAAGCAGCGCGGCGAGCTCCAGCTTTCGCTCCGGATCCATGCCGCGGGTCGGCTCGTCCAACACGAGCAGATCCGGTTCCGTCACGAGCACCGATGCAACGGCGAGCCGCTCGCGCTCGCCGCTCGAGAGGTCGCGCGGGTGGCGGTCGTCGAATCCAGCGAGGCCGACACGGCCGAGCGCACGGCGAGCGCGCTCCCGATCTCCTCCGACGCCGAGCGCGACTTCCTCGTCGACCCGCTCGGCGACGACGTACCGGCCCGGATCCTGCGAGAGATAGGAGGCGCGCCCGGCGCGGACGACGGAGCCGCGCGCCGGCTCCAGGAGCCCCGCCGCCAGCTTCGCGAACGTCGTCTTCCCCGAGCCGTTCGGGCCGAGGAGCGCCACGATCTCGCCTCTCCGCACCTGGAGATCCGGCACCACGACCTCGCGCTCGCCGTACGTGTACGCGGCGTTGTCGACCCGAAGAACCACCTCTCCGTCCGCCTCGGCCGCAACGTGCGCCGGTTCGTGGTCGACGAACGCCGGCCGGTTCGCCGCGAGCCAGCGCAGGCCCTCGGCGCGATCCGCGTCGACGAGGATCCGCCCGTCGTCCACGAACACCATCCGGTCGCAGCGCTCGAGCGGCAACGCCGGCCGCTGCTCCGAGACGAGAACCGCGCAGCCGAGCTCGGCCACGGCCTCGAAGAGCGCCTCGGCCGCGCCGGGGTCGAGCTGCGAGGTCGGCTCGTCCAGGAGGAGCAACTGTGGGCGAAGGGCGAGGGCCGACGCGACGCAGACCCGCTGGAGCTCGCCGGCGGAGAGCTCCTGGGTCTTGCGCTCGGCCAGGTGCTCTGCCTCCATCGCCGCCAGCGCCTGGCGGGCACGCGGAGGGATCGCGAGCGGCTCGACGCCGACGTTCTCCAGCCCGAACTGCACCTCGTACCGGACGGCGGTGAAGACCACCTGGTCCTCCGGGTCCTGGAAGACGCTCGCCACCGTTCCGGCGAGGTCGCTGGGCCGTGCAGTACGCGTGTCCCGGACGCCAACCTCGACCCGACCCGCGAAGCTGCCTCCGTGGAAGTGCGGCACGAGGCCGGCGAGCGCCCGGAGCAGCGTCGACTTCCCCGAGCCGGACGGCCCGAGCATGCAGACGACCTCGCCCGGATCGATCTCGAGCGAGACGCCGTCGAGGGCCGGCCGGTCCCGGCCGGGGTAGCGGTACCTGAGGTCGTTAACGCACGCTAGAGCCACAGCGCCCCCACGAAGACGACCACGACGGCGGCCACGATCGCCAGCCGGTCGACGAGAGCCCACGGCGGGGAGGGCGCGCGCGTCCGTCCCGGCCGGCCGAATCCGCGAGCCTCCATCGACTCTGCGAGGTTCAGCGACCGCTCGAGCGAACCGGCGACGAGCGGCGAGAGCAACCTGCCGCGGCCCCGCAGCCCCTCGACCGCCACGCCCCGGCCCCGGAGCGCCTCGACGTACCCCGCCGCGTCCCGCTCCAGGCTCGGGACGAGCCGGGTGGCGAGGGCTACCGCGAGCACCGAGCGGCGCAGGCGCCCGCCGGCGAGCAGAAGGCGGTCCTGGTCGAGCAGGAGCGCGTACGCCGCGAAGGCCAGCCCGACGGCGACGAAGCGGAGCGACTGGAACAGCGCCTCGGAGAGCTCCTCGCTCGTGACGTCGAGCTGCCCGATCACCGGCACATCGGGGCCTTCCCAGTAGACGATCCCGCCGTAGCGGGCGACGAGCGGGCTGAAGACGAAGAGCACCGCCGCGGAGCCGAGCGTCCCGATCAGGTACGGCCAGCGCCGCCGTCGCGGAGCCCGCAAGCAGAGCAGGAGCAGCCCAGCGGCGATGACGGCGACCGAGATCGTCCGATCGGCGAGCAGGGCCGCCGCGGCGAGCGCCGCCAAAAGGACGGCTGCGGGAACCGCGTTCACGGAACCTCGTACCTGTACCGGACGGTCGAGGGCACCTCGAGGAGCTCGCGCGCAAGTTCCTCCCCGAGCTCGAACACGACGGGATCGCCGGGGCTGCCGTCCAGCCGGCCCCGGAAGCCTGATCCCGGGACGAGGACGAGCCGGTTCGCGCCCTCACCGGACCGCTCGTCGGCGCCCAGCAGCTCGATCAGCCCGTCGCGCACGTCCGAGGCCGGCCCTTCCACGACGACCGGCCGGCGCTCGCCGTCCCAGCCGTGGACGAACGGCTCTGGAAAGGCACCGACGACGACCGGCTCGCGCATCTCGCCCGACCACGAGCGGTGGTCCCACCAGAGCACGTCGCCGTCGTGGAGCTCGTAGTCGGCGGCGCTGATGTCCGCCTCGTACCCGTTCACGAAGTAGAACCAGTCGTGCTGCTCGGCGAGGTCGCCCTCGATCCCGTTGATCGACTGGACGAAGCGCCCGCCGTACCGGGTGTCCACGTCCGCCTTGCGCCGCAGCGCCTCGAGCGCGGAGATCCCGGCGGGCACCGTCGTCGTCATGACCACCTCACGGCCGCGATCGCGCGTGATCCACAGCTGCGCAGAGCCCTCGCCGGCCGCCTCCTCCCCGCACCCTGCGAGCAGGCATGCAGCGGCGAGGAGGAGTGCGAGCCGGCGGAGCACCTAACGAAGTGCGTTGGAGCGGACGGCGCCGGCGAGCGTCGCCCGGACGGTTCCGACATGCTTTCCGACGCAGGCGCGGCCTGCGCGTGTCCGAACCCTGCGGCCGTCGACATGGAGCGTTGCTCCAGCGGCCGCGGTGTCGACGCCCTGATCGTTCTCGGAGACGACCCGGTAGCAGCTGCGCCCGGTCCGCGTCAGCAGCAGCGTCGGCGGTCCGCCGGTCGGGCCGAAGGTCGCCCAGTACCAGAGAACGCGGTCGCCGTCGTTCAGCGCCTGGTCGTTGGGCCCGACGGGTGGCGAGACGCCGTTCACCTTGTAGACCCAGCCGCTGGCGCCGCTCGCCTGGTAGCGCCCGATCTGGTCGACGTAGGGCCCGAACGAGGCCTGGTGCACGTGGTAGTAGAACTCGCCCCGGAAGCTGGCGGCGTCGAGCGCCGTCAGCGCGTTCGCCCCGGCCTCGAACCGGGTCTCCAGTGCGTTGAAGATCGAAAGGGTCCTTCCCTCGATCCGAACCGACACCCTGGCCGCCAGGGCCGAGGGGACGAGCAGCGCGGCGAGCGCCACGAGCGCCGCGAGGGCGATGAGGGTCTTGCGCACGAATCCTCCTTCCGCGAGGGGTTCTGAGTGCTCGGCGAGCGGCAGGTCTTCTGACTCGGGGCGCCCTCCCGAACCGCCTTCCCGGCCGTAGCCAGTGGCACGTCGGTGCGGGAGCTTCTCCCCTCACAGCGGCGGGACCGTCCCGGACTCGCACCGGGTTCCCTCTCCGCTCACCTCTGTTGTCCGGCTTAGTATGCCCCTCCGTGCAGGCGGCCGTCCGGCGTTGGGGTCCCGTCGTCGCCTGGGCGGCAGTGATCTTCGTGTTCTCGTCGATCCCGAGCCTCGGCACGGGGCTCGGCGGCTGGGACCTCGTGTTGAGGAAGCTCGCCCACGCGACGGAGTTCGCGATCCTCGCCGCACTGCTCGTTCGTGCGCTTGGCAGCCCTCGTTGGGCGGTCGTGATCGCGGTCGGCTACGCGATCTCGGACGAGATCCACCAGTCGTTCGTGCCCGGTCGCCACGGGGCCCCGCTCGACGTCGTGATCGACTCGGTCGGCGTCGCGGTCGGCGCTCTGCTCGCCGCGAGGAGGTGGGCGTGACGGCTGTCGCGATCGACCTGGACGTCCTCGGGGACACGCGTGCGCTGTGGGACGACTGGCTCGCCGACGCGGCGCGCCGGTTCCGCTCGATCGCCGAGCTGGACGTCGCGTCGCTGTCGGACGATCGCGGCGAGGCCGCCGCGGAGCTCGACCGCTGGGCGCAGCAGGGGATCGGCGACTGGCGCGGCGCGCTGCGGCGCTTCGCCGAGGACCGAGCGCCGGTCTATCTCCGGCCGGAGGCCTCGGTCAGCACCGCGCTGCGCGCGCTCGAGAGCTCGGGAGCGCGGCTCGGCGTCTTCACGGACGCACCGGAGCCGCTCGCCCGCGTCGCGCTCTCGCACCTGGGCGCCGCCCGGCGGATCGAGCTGCTCGAGACCGGCCCTGGAGCGCTCGAGCGGTTGCTGACGCAGCTCGGCGAGGACGCCCGAGTCGTCCGTTCGAGGGACGATCTATCCGGTCTCCCTGGGTAGATTTTGCGCTGTGGAGGGACCGAAGGACCTCGGCGACCGCCAGCTGGACGCACTCCTCGAGCGCCTGGACGCGCTCACCGCCGAGGTGCACGGGCTCAATCGGCGGCTCGACAGCGGCGAGAACCTCGCCCCGATCGTCCGCGAGCTCGCGATGCTCAACGAGTCGCTCCAGACGCTCGCCTACGCAGCCCTGGGCCACTCCGGGCCGCAGGTGCAGCGCCGAAGACGGGCAGGGTGATCGCCGCGGAACGGGCTGTGCCCGTTCCGCCCGGGCGACCGCTTGGTGACGGAAGCTCCGTCGCGCGTTGCGGCCGCGCGCCGCGAAGCGGCGCCCGGCTTCACAAGGTGGCTGAAAGTCGTGAGACTTTCAGCCAGAGCGAAGCTGGTGGAGGCCGCCGTTCAGCGTGACGGCGTAAAGCTCGCCGTTCACGTCCTCGCCGAACGACGAGAGGCCGCCCAGCGTGAACCTCTCCTTCCGGAGACCGGTCGCCCGGCCGCGCGAGATGCGGAAGCTCCAGACCGCGCCCGAGCAGTTGTCGCCGTAGAAGTACCGGCCGGCCGCCGAACCGACGGACTTGCCGCGGTAGACGAACCCGCCGGTCACTGCGCACTCGTCGCCGCCCAGCGAGTACGCGGCAACCGGGAAGACGAGCCTGCCGCGGCCGCTCGGGCGCTTGTTCTCGTAGCGGGAGCGGCCCTCGTAGACGTCCCAGCCGTAGTTCTCGAGCCCGGGGCTCCGCCGCGGCGTGAAGTCGACCTCCTCCCAGGAATTCTGGCCGACGTCGCCGATGTAGAGGTCTCCCGTCCGGCGATCGAAGCTGAACCGCCACGGGTTCCGGAGGCCGTAGCCGACCGTCTGCCAGCGCGCGCCGCGCCGGTCGACGTTGATGGCGAGCAGCTTGCCGAAGCGGGAACCGAGATCCTGCGCGTTGTCGTCGGGATCGCCTCCCCCGCCGCTGTCCCCGGTCCCGGCGTAGAGCCGTCCGTCCGGGCCGAAGGCGAGCTGGCCGCCGTTGTGGTTCCCGTACGGGTCGCGAAGGTTCAGCAGCGTCCGGGCGGCGCGGCCGCGGCGGTACTCCACGACGCGGTTCTCCGGCGCCGTGTAGTAGACGAAGTAGCGACCGTTCTGCGCGTAGCGGGGATGGAACGCGACGGAGAGGAGGCCCTGCTCGCCGCAGCAGACCACCCGGCGACGGATGTCGAGCAGCGTGCCGGTGATCCGCCCGTTCCGAACGGTCCTGATGCGTCCGGGCTGCTCGACGACGTAGAGCGTCCCGGGCTGGCCGCGCACCGCCGTGACGTGGACGGGCTGGTCGAAGCCGGACGCGACGCGAACGAACCGGTAGCCGCCCTGGCCGGGCGCGCCCTCGTCCGACCCGGACCCGCCGCAACCGGCGAGCGCCAGGACGGCGACGACCCCTAGGAGAAACCTCATCGATCTCCCTTACGGAGAAGAACCTTCCGCAGTTCTTCCTCCTTGCCTGGCTCGAGGACGGCGAGAACCTGGTCGCCCGCCTGCAGCTCCGTCTCGCCGTCGGCCATGTGGGCACGTCCCTCCCGCATCACGGTGATGAGGCGGGAGCCGTCAGGGAGCTGGATCCGGCTCACCCGCTTGCCGACGGAGGGCGACTCCTCGTCGAGCTGCACCTCGACAATCTCGAGGTTCTCCTTGCGGAGCTGGAGCAGGTGGATCAGCCCGTGCTCGGGGACCTCGTGCTCGATCATCGCGAGGATGATCGAGGTCGCGGAAACCGTCGGCGAGATCCCGATCAGGTCGAAGAGATGCTGGTTGCGAGGGTCGTTGACCCGCGCGATCACCTTCCCGACGCCGTAGTGCTCGCGCGCCATCTGGCAGATGATGATGTTGTCCTCGTCGTCGCCCGTGACGGCCACGACGAGGTCGGGAGGCCGCGCGATCCCAGCGCGCTCGAGGACGAAGAGCTCCGTCGCGTCGCCGAGCAGCACCCGGTGCTCGTACTCCTCCTCCAGGCGCTCGAAGCGGTCGCGGCGCTGCTCGATGAGCGTCACCTCGTGGCCGAGCTCGAGGACGCTCTTCGTGAGGTTGGCGCCGACCTTGCCGCCGCCGGCGATGAGCACGTACACCTAGCCGCGCGCCTCCACGCGCTCGGCGGACTGCCGGACGGCGTCGGTGAGAATCTCGATCGCCGTCGACGTCGGGCAGACCGTCCGGAGGCCGAGCTTCGCGTAGACCTTCGCGCGAGCCGGGTCGAGCACGCGCACGATCGTCGTCTCGATCTCGAAATCGCGCTGGGCGACTTGGCCGATGACGAGATTCGTATTGTCGCCGTCGGTCGCCACGACGACCGCGTCCGCCTCCTCGATCCCCGCTTGGCGGAGGACGTCCACGTCCATGCCGTGGCCAACGACGAAGCCGCCGGACCAGTGCTCGCCGAGCCGCTGGAGGGCGTCCTCCTTCTCGTCGATCGCGGTGACGTCCCAGCCGGTTCGATCGAGCTCCAGCGCGACCGCGGAGCCGACGCGGCCACAGCCGACGACGATGACCTTCACGGGCGTGAGGTTACCGGCTTAGGCCGGCGCTCCTGCCTCTTCCTCCTCCTCGAGAACGCCCTGCGGATAGGCGATCACCATCACCTCGCAAGGCGCATGCCGGAGTACGTAGTCGACGGTCGGACTGAAGAAGCGCGACTGGCGGCGCCAGCGCGGCGCGGAGCCCAGGACGATCAGGTCGACGGCGTGCGTGCGCGCCTCGGAGACGATCGCTTCGCCGATCGATCGCGAGCGGACGATCCCCGCCTCGACCTCGACGCCGTGCTCGCCGGCAAGGATCTTCGCCTCTGCGAGTGACGCCTCCGCGCGCTCTTCGGCGTCGAACATCGGCGCCTCGAGCGGCTTGTCCAGCGGGACGGAGATCACGTGGATCGCGTAGAGGGCGGAGCTCCGCTCCTCCGCCAGCTTGATCGCCGTGGCCAGGACCTCCTCGCCGATCGGGCCGAGCTTCATCGGGACGAGGATGCGCTCGTAGACGCCTTCCAGCTCGGGGACGAGATCGGGCTCGGCCGGAACGACACGGCCGAGGATCGTCCGGTGGTGGGACCACCGCACACCGACGAAGACGACCGCGCCGAGAAGCAGCCAGGCCGGGCCCGCGATCCGGGTCGCCTCGTGGGTCGCGAGCGACAGGATCCAGATCGCGAACGTGAGCGGCGCGCCGATCAGCGCAGCGAGCGGGACTGCGGTGCCGCGGATCCGCACGTCGCCTGGCGCCCTGAAGGGCCGGTCGAGGTCGGGCTCGGTGAACCGGAGCCGAATCACCGCGAGCTGGGCTGCGGTGAAGGCGAGCAGCACGCCGAAGCTGAAGAGGCCGGCCAGGAACTCGGACGCCTCGGTCGGGATGAAGTGGCCGATGATCAGGAGGGCGGCGGCGATCAGCGTCGAGCTGACGATCGAGGCGGGTGCGATGAGCGTCCGCCGGTTCAGCGTCCCGAAGGCATGCGGGAGCATCTGCCTCTGGCCCATCGAGTAGGCGAGTCGGCCGGCGCCGGAGATGGACGTCGTCACCGCGACAAGGAGCACGAGCGCACCCGTCATGCCGACCGCGACGCGCAGGGTGTCGCCGAGGGCGCCGGGTAACTCGGTGTCGATGGCCGCGACGATCCCCATGAGCGGCGCCCGGAGCCACTCGGTGCCGAGCCCGGCTCCACCGGGGAAGGCGGAGATGCCGACGACGCCGATCAGGAACGAGACGGCGACGACGAGGCCGATCCCGGCGAAGAGGCTCCGCGGCAGCGTCCGGCCCGGCTCGCGTGTCTCGGCCGCCAGGTTCGCGACCGTCTCGAGGCCGGTGTAGGCGAGCATCGCGAGCGGGATCGCGAAGGCGAGGTCGCGCCAGCTCGGCGCCGTGCCGAGGTCGACGCCCTGGTCGAACGCGTCCGGCGAGAACAGCAGCGCGAGCCCCAGCCCGACGAGCAGCAGGTGCGAGGCGAAAGCCACGGCGGCGATCAGCACCGCCGTTCGGTAGAGGCTCGTCCGACGGACGAGGCGGAGGGCGCCGACCGTCAGCACGACGGAGACGCCCACGACGGTGTCCCAGGGCTCGTCGGTCAGCCGATCCCAGCCGAGCGCGTTGCCGAGGTAGTGCGGGACGAAGAGCCCGGCGAGGGCCATGACGATCAGGTAGTCGAGGATGAGCGCCCAGCCGGTCAGGAAGCCGGCCGGGTCGTTGAACGCGCGCCGGACGAAGGTCGCGGCGCCGCCCGGCTCCGGGATCGCCGTCGTCCCCTCCGCGTACGAGAGCGCGACGAGGAGGAACAGGAGGCCGACGCCGAGCAGGACCCACGGCGTGAAGCCCAGGGCGTACAGGGCGATGACGCCGAGCGCGAAGTAGATCGACGAGGCGATCTCCCCGTACGCGACCGCCGCGAGCGACGGAACGTCGAGAACGCGCTGCAGACCGGGGAGCTTCTTCGCCACTAGGTACCTCTCGTGCTGCGATGAAGGTACAGCCGCAGTGCGCCTGCGAGCACGAGGAGCGCTCCGAGTAGCAGGCCGAGGCCGCCGCCGATTCCGACCATGACGGTGCGGACGATCACCGCGAGCCCGAGCACGATCATCACCCAGGCGAGCGCGACGATCACGCGGCGCGGCGGCCGGCGGCGATGAGCACGCGCGAGGGGCTGTTCTTGAGCACGTAGTCGACGGTGCGGCCGAAGATCCTGCCGCGGGCTACGCGTGGACGGGACGCGCCGACGACGACGAGCTCGGCGTTGCGCCGGCCGGCCTCGGCGACAATCTCCGGCCCGGCCGCTCGGGCGCGCAGGACGCGAACGACGGCCCGCACGCCGTAGCTCTCGACGAGCGCGGCCGCGTTGTCGAGGACCTCGTTCGCCTCGTCCTCGGCCAGCGGGAGCCGTACGTCCAGCGGGAGGTCGAGTGGCACCTCGATCACGTGGACGATCGCGACACGGGAGCCCCGCTCGGCCGCGAGACGCGCCGCGGCAACGAGCGCCTCTTCCGACTCCGCGCTCCGGACGACCGGCACGACGATCGTCCGGTACTCGACGGTGAGCGACGGCCCGAGCACGAGCGTCGGCGCCCGGATCGTCGCAGTCAGCGGCGCCTTCAGCGTCTGCCGGCGGTAGATCCAGTAGCCGACGAAGCCAAGTGCGAGCCAGCCCATGCCGGCCCAGCGGGTCTCCGGCTCCTGGACGACGATGACGATCCAGGCGAGCAGCGTGCCGACCCCGCCGACGATCGCGAAGAGCGGCCAGTCGACGCCGCGGACGCGCAGGTTCGGCCTGGCGCGGAACGCGAGCTCCTCGTCCGCCCGGCGGTAGCGCAGCGCGACGATCGAGGCGTGCGCGACGGTGAAGGACAGCGTGGCGCCGAACGAGTACATCGTCCCGAGGAAGTCCGTCTGCCCCGGAAGGAGCGTGAGGATCGGGATGATCCCGGCGAAGACGACGAGCGCGATCCAGGGGGTCTTGAAGGTCGGATGCAGCCGGCGGAACCAGAGCGGCAGCTGCCGGTAGCCCGCCATCGCGTACGTGATCCGCGAGGCGCCGATGACGCCTGCATTCGTGGCGATGAAGAGGATCGTCGCGGCGAGGACGCCGACGTAGACCTCGAGCGCGTCCAGGAGCGCGCCCTGCGAGAGACCGAGGTTCTCGACCACGCCGAGCACCGGGTCGTTCGTGAAGCCGCCCTCCTCCGGCGGCAGTCCGAGCAGCGTGACGTACTCGCCGTCCTGCTGGAAGACGGGCAGCGCAGAGAGCGCGATCGCCGGCAGGGTGAAGTAGATCGCGAAGACGGCGAGGGCGATCAGCTTGTACGCGTTCGGGACGTTGCGGGGCGGGTCGCGCACCTCTTCGGCGAGGTTCGAGACCGTCTCGACGCCGGTGTAGGCGAGCATCGCGATGGGGATCGCGATGAAGAACTGGTCCCACGTCGGTGCGACTCCAAGGTCGACGTTCGCGCGCAGGATGTCCGCGTCGAAGACGAGGAAGAAGCCGATGCCGACGAGGAGCGCCTGCGTCGCAAAGTCGACCACCGCGAGCAGGACGTTGAGACGCGTGGCCTCCCGGACCCCGACGATGTTGATCCCGACGAGCAGGATCACTACGACCGCGCCGCCGACAATGTCCCACGGGTTCTCCTTCAGCGGCTCCCAGAAGACCGAGAGGTAGTGCGGGACGAAGAAGGCGGAGATGGCGACCGTCGCGACGTAGACGAGCATCTGGGCCCAGGCGGCCCCGAAGCTGGCGAGCTCGTTGAACGCGTGGCGCGCGAAGCTGGACGAGCCGCCGGCCTCCGGATAGCGGACCGTTCCCTCCGCGTAGGTGGCCGAGGTCGCGGCGAAGATCAGCCCCGCGATGACGAACACGAGCGGCGTGAGGCCGAGCGCAAACGCCGCCGTGACGCCGAGCGCGTAGTAGATCGAGGAGCCGACGTTGCCGTACGCGGTGGCGAAGAGCGCGGGCGTCCCGAGCACCCGTTCGAGGCCCTGCTGGCGTCGCCTCCGCCGCGGCACCGGCGAACCCTACGCCTAGGATCCGGCTGTCGGCAGCGTTAGCCTCGGGGTCGCGTGAGGATCTTCGTCGTCGGTGCGGGCCAGGTCGGCTCCACGATCGTGGAGGCGCTCCACGACGAGCACGAGCTGACCGTCATCGATCTCGACGCCGCCCGCCTCGAGCAGCTGGGCGGACGGTTCGACGTGGGGACGGTCGAGGCCGACGGCGCGAGCCGACGGGTGCTCGAGCAGTCGGGCCTGGCCGGCGCCGACCTCGTCATCGCCTGCACCTCGCGCGACGAGGTCAACGTCATCGTCTCGATGTTCGCGCGCCGGCTCGCGCCCGAGGCGCGGACGGTGATCCGGACGGGGAACGAGGAGTACCTAGACGTCTGGCGGGAGCGCCAGCTCGACGTCGACTGGGTCGTCTCCTCGGAGCGCGAGACCGCGCTGGCGGTCTCCGAGACGATCGGCGTGCCTGCGGCACGGCAGACCGATGTCTTCGCGGACGGCCAGGTGCAGATCGTGGAGTTCGACGTCGAGGCGCCGCAGCGGCCGGCCCCGACCGCGGGCGGCACACTCCTCCAAGCGGCGGAGAGGGCGGCCCGGAGACCGCGCGGCGCGCGATTCGAGGACGTCGTCGGGCCGCCGCTCCGCGACGCGGCTCTGCCGGCCAACTCGAAGGTCGCGAGCATCATCCGCGGTCAGGAGATCGCGCTACCGCGTGGCGAGGAACGCATCCGCCCGGGCGACCGCATCGTCGTGATCGGCTCCCCCGAAGCGGCGCGGCAGTGGAGCAGTCTCCTGACGCCGACCCAGAGGAAGGTCGACGACATCGTCATCTTCGGCGCGGGCCGGATCGGGACCTCGACCGCGCGGGCGCTTCTCCACCAGGGGATTCGGGTCCGCCTCGTCGAGAGCAACGGACAGCGCGCACTCGCGGTGTCCGAGCTGCTTCCGGAGGCGCGCGTCTTCCACTCCACCGGAATCGACCCCGAGTTCCTCGAGCGCGAGCACATCGGCCGCTCGGAGGCAGCCGTGTTCGCGATGCGCGACGACGCCAAGAACTACTACGCCGCCACGCTCGCGAAGCTTCACGGCGTCGGCGTGACCATCGCGGTCGTGCACGACGCGGTCTCGATGGAGGTCTTCGAGCGTGCCGGCGTCGACGTCGCGATCAACCCACGGCTGCTCACTGCCGAGGAGATCGTCCGCTTCGCGCGGGACCCGCGGACGAAGCAGGTCGCGATGCTCGAGCAGGACCGCTTCGAGGTCCTGGACATCACCGTTCGCCCCGAGAGCAAGCTCGCCGGGACGCGCTTTCGCGACCTGCCGATGACCGGGTCCCTGATCGGGGCGGTCGTGCGGGACGGCCAGGCGCTGTTCCCGCACGGGGACGACGTCCTCGAGGCCGGCGACCGGGCGATCATCTTCACGCCGTCGAGCCGCGTCCACGAGGTCGAGAAGACGCTTTGAGCCCGGCCGTCCAGGTCTCGCGGGGCGCCCTCGGTGTCGACGTCCTCGGCAGCCTGAACCTGGTCGGTGCGCTGCTCAAGTACCTGAGTCTCTCGACGCTCTTTCCGATCGCGTTCGCGCTCGCGTACTCGGAGCCCGTCTGGCCGTTCGTCGGGGCCGGGCTGATCGGCGGCGGCGCCGGGTGGGCGCTCGAGCGGGTCACGCAGGGCAAGGAGCTGGTCGGCGTGCGCGAGGGGTTCCTGATCGTCTCGCTGACCTGGCTGTTCGCGGCCGGCCTCGGCGCGCTGCCGTACCTCCTGTCCGGTGAGGAGCAGCTCTCGAACCCGGTCGACGCCTACTTCGAGGCGATGTCGGGGTTCACCACGACCGGGGCGACGATCCTCACCGACGTCGAGGCGCTGCCGGACTCGCTCCTCATCTGGCGCCAACTCACGCAGTGGCTCGGGGGCATGGGGATCATCATCCTCGCGCTCGCCGTCCTTCCACGGTTGCGCGTCGGCGGTCGGCAGCTGCTCGAGCATGAGCTGCCGGGACCGGAGTTCGACCAGATGACGGCGCGGATCCGCGACACCGCACGCCGGCTCTGGGCGCTCTATTTCGCCCTGACGCTCGCGATGATCCTCGTGCTGTCGTCGTTCGCATGGACGGGCATCGACGAGCGAATGAGCCCGTTCGAGGCGCTCGCGCACGCGCTCACCACTCTTCCGACGGGCGGGTTCTCGACCGAGGCGCGAGGCGTCGAGGCGTTCGGCGCCGCGTCCCAGTGGGCGATCGCGGCGTTCATGGCCCTTGCGGGCGTCAACTTCGCGCTCCTCTACCGCGCGTTCGTGCGCGTCCATCCGCGGCCGCTCCTTCGGGACGAGGAGTTCCGCCTGTACGCCACCCTCCTCGTCCTCGGCTCCTTCGTGCTCGCCGTCGAGCTGTGGACGGAGGGCGTCCTTCGGGGAGAAGCGGCCGTCCGGGCGGCGGTCTTCCAGTTCGTGTCGATGATGACGACGACGGGAGCGGCGAGCGCCGACTTCACCCTCTGGCCGGTCTTCACCGCGGTCATCCTGATCGCGGCCATGTTCTTGGGAGGCTCGGCCGGGTCCACCTCCGGATCGGTGAAGATCGTCCGGCATCTCCTCATCGGGCGCATCCTCCGGCGCGAGCTCGACCAGACCGTGCATCCGGAGATCGTGAGCCGCGTCCGGTTGAACGGCGTGCCCGTCGACGAGCGAACGCTGCGCGCGATCCTGAGCTTCGTCCTGCTCTACGTCGGCGTCTTCGCGGTCGGCGCCCTCGCGCTCGTCGCCGAGGCGGCGCGGGTCGACCTCGAGCTCAGGCTGATCGACGCGATTGGAGCGGCGGCGACGACGCTCGGCAACGTCGGTCCGGCGTTCGGGTTCGCGGGGCCGATGGGCTCGTTCGACCCGTTCAGCGGGTTCTCGAAAGCCACGATGATCGTCCTCATGTGGCTAGGTCGTCTGGAGATCATCCCGGTCGCCGTCCTGCTGAGCCGCCACTACTGGCGCGTTTGACCCGTCCTCGGTGGACATGACGAGTGTCTGACACTCGTCGGTGGCCGCAGGGGACTAGCCGTGAATGGAGACGAGCAGCGGGATGATCAGGATCGCGACGATGTTCGTGATCTTGATCATCGGGTTGATCGCGGGGCCGGCCGTGTCCTTGTAGGGATCGCCGACCGTGTCGCCGGTGACCGCGGCCGCGTGGGCGTCCGAGCCCTTGCCGCCGAACTGGCCGTCCTCGATCAGCTTCTTCGCGTTGTCCCACGCGCCGCCGCCGGAGGTCATCGCGATGGCAAGGAAGATGCCCGTCACGATCGTCCCGATCAGGAGCCCGCCGAGCATCTCGACGCTGATGATCCCGACGATGATCGGGAAGACGACCGGGATCAAGCTCGGGGCGAGCATGTTCTTGATCGCCGCGCCGGTCACGATGTTCACCGCACGCCCGTACTCCGGAATGCCGGTGCCCTCGAGGATCCCGGGAATCTCGCGGAACTGGCGTCGCACCTCCTGGACGACCTGGCCGCCGACGCGGCCCACGGCCTGCATCGCCAGCGACGAGAAGAGGAACGGCATCAGCCCGCCGAGGAAGAGCCCGGCGATGACCCACGCGTCGTGGAGCTCGAACCGGATGTTCGTCAGCCCTTCGTCGCTGAGCTCGGTCGTGAACCCGTCGAAGAGGATCAGCGCCGCGAGGCCGGCCGACCCGATCGCGTAGCCCTTCGTGACCGCCTTGGTCGTGTTCCCGACGGCGTCGAGCGGATCGGTCACGGCGCGGACGGACTCGTCCAGCTCCGCCATCTCGGCGATGCCGCCCGCGTTGTCCGTCACGGGGCCGTACGCGTCGAGCGCGACGATCAGGCCGGTCATGGACAGCTGCGCCATGACCGCGATGCCGATGTAGAACAGCCCTTCTGTCGCGCCGTCGCCGATCGAGAAGGCGCCGACGATCCCGGCGGCGATCACGATCACGGGCGCCGCGGTCGCCTGCATGCCGATCGCGAGACCTTCGATGATGTTCGTCGCGTGCCCGGTGAGCGAGGCGCGGGAGATGCCCTTCACCGGGCCCCAACGGGTGCCGGTGTAGAACTCGGTGATCGCGACGAGCAGGAACGTGATCGCGAGGCCGATCAGCGTCGAGCCGTAGAGCTCCCAGAACGTGAACATGTCGCTGTCGAACGCGGCCGTGACCGGGATGAAGAGCAGCGCCGAGATGATCGTCGACGCGATGACCGCCTTGTAGAGCGCCGCCATGATCGAGCCGCCGCGGCCGATCCGCGCGAAGAAGGTGCCGATGACCGACGCGATGATCGCCGCGCCGCCGATGACGAGCGGGTAGTGGACGATCTCCGTCGCCGGGAAGTTGACCGCGCCGAGGAACATGACCGCGACGAGCGTGACCGCGTAGGTCTCGAACAGGTCGGCCGCCATGCCGGCGCAGTCGCCGACGTTGTCACCGACGTTGTCCGCGATCACGGCCGGGTTCCGGGGGTCGTCCTCCGGGATGCCGGCCTCGACCTTGCCGACGAGGTCGGCGCCAACGTCCGCAGCCTTCGTGTAGATGCCGCCGCCCAGCCGCGCGAAGACCGAGATCAGCGAGCCGCCGAACGCGAGGCCGACGAGGTGCTGGGTCGCGCCGTCCTGGCCCTGGTCGAACCAGTCGACGAGGATCCCGTAGTACGCGGCGACGCCGAGCAGACCCAGGCCGACGACGAGCAAGCCGGTCACCGAGCCGGCCGCGAACGCCACACGCAGCGCCGGTGCAACGCCCTGCTTGGCCGCCTCCGCGGTGCGGACGTTGGCCCGGACCGCGACGTTCATCCCGATGAAGCCGGCGGCCGCCGAGAACACGGCGCCGATCAGGAAGCCGAACGCCGTGCCCCAGCCGAGGTCGTTCCAGAAGCCGATGATCAGGAACAGGACGATCGCGACGCCGGCGATGGTCGTGTACTGCCGCCGGAGGTACGCGGACGCGCCCTCCTGCACGGCCTTCGCGATCGCCCGCATGCGCTCCGTGCCCGCGGGGAGCTTCAGGAGCCAGAGCGTCTGGAAGATTCCGTACGCGATCGCAATCGCCGAACAGACGAGCGCGATCAGTACCGGGTTGTCAGTGATGAAGTCGCTCATGGAGAAACACGCGGGGGCGGAACGCCGCGAGTTTCTACCACACGGAAGGCTCTTCTAGCGGCGGCCGCGGCTGAGCACGACGCGGATCCGGGCGCCGCGGCGCAGGCGGAGGCCCGGCGCGGGCCTCTGCGCGACGACTCGTCCACGGGCGACGCGCCTCGAACGGACGCGCGTGACGCGGCCGAGCGAGCACCCGACCTTCGCGAGTCGGCGCTTCGCCGCGACGAACGTCAGGCCGCGAAGGCGCGGCACGGTGCAGACCGCCGGCGCGCTGCGAACCGAGAACGGGCCGATGCTGACCGCGTCGCTCCAGTTGCCGGCGTTGTCGCGGGCGCGGATGTTGAACCACCACGCCCCGGCAACGAGCGTCGGGCTGGTCGCGCGCGTGGCCGTCTCCTCGACGCTCTTGGTCATCGAAGGCGCCGATGCACCGCCCCGTGTCCAGGAGATGGCGTAGCCGTCGAGGCCGCTCTGACCGTCCGAGGCGCCGCTCCAGGCGACGTCCACGGTCCGGTCGGCGGTCGGGACGCCGAGCTGGTGGCTCGGGCTGGACGGAATCGGCCGCACGGGCGCGAAGGTGTCGATGCGGAGCGGGCCGACGTGGACGGTGCTGCCCCAGTTCCCCTCGCCGTCGACGGCGCGGACGTGGAACCAGTGCTCGCCGTCTGCGAGCGGCATCGTGAGCGTCGTGATCCCCGCGTCGAGGTCCTTGACCTCGTCCGGCACGTAGCCGGCCACGGGCGAGAACGCGTACGAGTAGCCGCCGATGCTGTTGGCGTCGGTCGCTCCGCCCCAGACGACCTGAACGGTCGCGTTGTTGCTCCAGCCGCTCGAGTGGCTCGGTGACGAGGCGGTCAGCCCAACCGGCGGGACCACTTCCTGGCCGAGCGCGGCCGCGACGTTGAGCCGCCCACCGGTCTTCACGACCGACGCGAAGCTGGGCGTCTTGTCCACGCTGAGCAGCAGGGCACTCTTCAGCTCGAAGGCCGAGAGCTGCGGCCGAGCGGCCAGGACGAGCGCCGCAGCGCCTGCGACGTGCGGCGAAGCCATCGACGTCCCGTCGTAGAAGTCGTAGAAGGGCGCCACGTGGATCGTGCTGAGAATCCCCTCGCCCGGCGCGGCCAGGTGGACGTTGTTGATCCCGTAGTTCGAGAACGACGCGAGCGTGTCCGCCTCGTCGCTGGCCGCGACGCAGATGACGTTCGGCGACGGGTCGTTGCAGGGGAACCGCGGTGTGGCGTCGTTGTTCGAGGACGAGTTGCCGGCGGCGAAGACGAACAGCGTGCCCGGGCAGTCGGCGATCGCAAGGTGGATCGGGTCGCTCGCGTTGTACGGCCCCGGGCCGCCGAAGCTGCCGTTCACGACCTTGGCGCCCTTCGAGCACGCGTAGCGGAACGCGCGCTCGATGGCGAAGCCGCTGATCACCTGATCGCCGACGCGGAGCGGCATCAGCCTCACGCGCCAGTTGACGCCGGTGATCCCGTCGCCGTTGTTTCCCTCGGCGCCGATCGTGCCGGCGACATGCGTTCCGTGTCCGAACAGGTCGCTGGGGTCCTCGTCGTTTGCGTAGAAGTCCCAGCCCTTGACGTCGTCGACGAGACCGTTGCCGTCGTCGTCGGCGCCGTTGTCCGTCTCGCCGGGGTTCTGCCAGATGTTCGTATCGAGGTCCGGGTGGTCGACCGTCGTCCCCGAGTCGACGACTCCGACCACGACCGAGTTGCTTCCCTGCGTCACGTCCCAGGCGGCAGGCGCGCCGATCGTCGGCAGGCCCCAGAGGTCGTTGCTGACGTAGTAGGTGTCGTTCGGCACTGCGTCCAGCTGGTACGTCCGGTTCGGCGCCGCCCCGCGGACGTCACTCCGGCGCTCGAGCGCGGCCTCGACCGAGGCACGTGAAGCGCCCGGAGGGATGCGCGCGAGGACGGAGGCGCCGCGCCGCTCGACGAGCGTGGCACCGGCGCTCGCAAGCGCGCGCTCGACCCGCGCACCGGCCTCGAAGCGCACGACGAGCTCGTTCGGCTGCGCCGGTGTGTTTGCGCCGTCGCCCGCGGCGGCGAGCCCGCCGGCGAGGACGAGCGCGCAGACGGTGAGAACGGCGGCTCCTGGACCCCGCGACATCTCTGTGCCTATCGGCAGATCAATAGGCGTCTAAAGGATGTTTGTCTAGATGCGCGCGCCGCGGAGCGCGGTGGCGCAGACGTCCTCCGGCTGCTCGCCGATCTTCGGGATCACGGAGAAGAGCAGCTCACGGAGCCGCTCGTTGTTCGCGGTGAAGACCTCGATCACCCGCTCGTGCGACACGGGCTCGGCCCCCTCCACGCCCACGTCGTGGTCGGTGACCATCGAGATGTTCGCGTAGCAGAGCTCCAGCTCACGGGCGAGGTAGCCCTCCGGGTACGCAGTCATGTTGATGACGTCCCAGTCGGCGTCCTGGAACCACTTCGACTCCGCTCGAGTCGAGAAGCGCGGGCCCTCGATGACGACCACGGTGCCGCCGTCCCGCACCGGGATGCCGAGCTCTCCCGCCGTCTCCACGAGCAAACGCCGGAGGTCCGGGCAGTACGGGTCCGCCGCGGAAACATGTGTCGTCTCAGGGCCCTCGTAGAACGTGTCCTCGCGAGCGGCCGTCCGGTCGACGAACTGGTCGCAGACGACGAACTCGCCCAGCCGGAGGTCGGCCTTCAGCGCGCCGGAGGCGTTTGGGCCGATGATCCGCTTGACGCCGATCTCGCGCATCGCCCAGACGTTCGCGCGGTATGGGATCCGGTGCGGCGGCAGCTCGTGCTCGAGGCCGTGGCGTGGGAGAAACGCGACGCGCTTGCCGCCGATCTCGCCGATAGTGAGGGGCGCGGACGGCGGGCCGAACGGCGTCTCGACCTCGACCTGCTCCGTCTCCTCGTGGAACGAGTAGAACCCCGAGCCGCCGAAGACGCCCACGTCCGCCGTCGCCACGGCGGGAGTATCGCGGTCTGGCGGCGGCGGCCGCGGCTCCTATTCGGAAGGTTTTGCTTCCGAGCCCGCCGCCGCGTCCGCGTACGCGACCTGCAGGTTCGCGACCACCTGGCTGAAGTCGCGGTGCACCTCGGCGGGAACGGCGCCCTCCAGCGGCCCGAGCAGCGCCTTCATCCCTTCGATCGCGAGGCGCGCCTGCTCGAGGTCCCGCGCCGACTCGTCGACCTTCGCGAAGCCCAGCTGCGCAAGCGTCGCCATCGTGGAGAGCAGCAGGTCCGAGACCTTCAGCTGCCGGACGGCCTCGAGGATCTCGTCCGGGGACGGCTGCTCGGGCTCAGACAACTGGCTCCTTCGGCCGCACCTGCTCCGCGTAGATCTCCTCGAGGGTCGCCCCCTCCTCGTAGCGCGCGATCTGCCGCTCGGCGGCATTCGCGGAGGGCACCGTCAGGAACGGCGCCGCGCCGATCTCCTCCGCGACCGGTGCGACCCATTCGATCAGCTGCTCGATGCGCTCGCGCGTGTTCACGTTCTCGAGCCGTTCGAGGTCGAGCAGCTCGGTGGTGAGGCCGTGGCGGATCGCCCGCCAGAAGTTCTCCTCGATGAAGCGGGGCGGCGGCTCCGGGACCGGCTCGCCCTCGTCGATCGCCTTCGCGATCCGGACGGTCAGCGCGTACATGAAGGCCGCGAGCGAGCGAGCCTCGCCGAGCTCGGGCTGGCCGTCGGCGATCCGGATCTCGATCGTCGGAAAGGCGAGATGCGGCCGCACGCTCCACCAGAGCTGCGTGTGCTCGGTGATCGAGCCCGTGCGGTAGAGCGTCTGCACGTAGTCCTCGAACGTGCGCCAGTCGCCGTAGGCGTCAGGGATGCCGCACCGCGGGAAGAACTTCGTGAAGATCTCGGAGCGCGTCGAGTGCAGGTGCGTGAAGACGTTCTCGTGGAACGGCGAGCTCGCTGAGACCGCGAGGATCTCCGGCAGCAGATGCCGGAGCCAGTCGTTGGCCTTGATTGCGCGGTCCGGCCCCCTGATCGCGACGTGGACGTGGAGGCCGAAGCTGTTGTTGCGCCAGACGACGTAGCGGAGGAGCTCATCGTTGCGGCGGTAGTGCGGCGTGTCGATGATCCGCTGCTCCTGCCAGGGGCTCCAGGGGTGCGTCCCGGTCCCCCCGAGCACGACGCCGAGCTGGTCGGCCAGAGCCAGAAGCTGCTCGCGCCGCTCGCCCATCCGCGCAGCCGCCTCGGTGAAGTTCTCGGTGCGCCCGGTGCGGATCTCGATTTCGGACGCGATCAGCTCGCCGACGAGGTGCGGCTCGAGCTCCGTCCCTTCGGCGGCGGCCTGCATCTCCTCGAACCGGTTCGTGAGCGAGAGCGTCTCGGGGTCGAGGATCGCGAACTCCTCTTCGACGGCGACCGTGAAGTCGTCTGCCTCCTCGAACGCCTCGCGGGCAGTCCGGATCTGCTCCTCCGGCGTCAGCTTCTGTGTGTCTCCCATCGGCCGGTGCAGGTTATGTGAACGGCTCCAGCAGCCGGTCCGCGACGCTCGCCCAGGACCACCGTTCCTCGGCGACGCGGCGCGCGCGCTCGGACAGCCCTGCTCGCTCCGATGGCGATCGCTGGAGGAGCGATTCGAGTTTCTCCGCCAGGTCGTCCACGTTTCCGGACTCGAACCCGGCCGGGACGGCCGCCTCCTCCAGGGCGTCGGCGATCTCGGCCAGCCCCGAGTGGCGGGCGACGAGCGGGAGCGACCCCCCGGCCGCCGCTTCCGCCGCGACCATCCCGAAGGCCTCGGGGAAGATCGACGGCACCACCGTGACGTCCGCGAGCGGGATCAGGTGGACGAGATGCCGGTGCTCGAGCGGCCCGGTGAAGAGTGCGTCCGGCCCCGCCATCGCCTCGAGCTCCTCGCGGTAGTCGCCGAACCCGACGATCACTGCGCGGGCGTCGACCCGCTTCAGCGCCTCCAGCAAGAGGTGCACGCCCTTGTTGCGGATCAGCTTCCCGAAGTAGAGGACGGTCGGGCGGTCGCCGGCGAGGAACTCCGCGAACCGGCGGGCGTTGCCCTCGTCCGGGAGCCGTTCGTTCGCGTTGCCCGGGTTCGGCCGGTCCCCTCGCGCTTCCTCGATGAGAGCCGCGAGAGCATCCTTGTGCGGCTCCGGCCGGAACTGGTCCACGTCGACCCCCGGGGGCACCTCAAGGACGCGGTCGACGTAGCCCACGACCTCCTCGAGGACGTTCCTGATGTGTGCCGAGCCGACGAAGACGGCGCGCGCGTCCTCCAGCGACGCTCGCCCCCAGCGTGAGAGCTCCTCGTTGCCGCGCATGGAGTACTCGAGCTCGGATCCGTGCGCCTTGACGGCGAACGGGAGGCCGGTCGCCGCGGCGACCGGCCCGCCGAGCAAGACGTGGTTCGCGAAGACGAGGTCTGCCGGCGCGAGCTCGCGAAGCGCCGCTGCGTTCGCCTCCACGAACGTGGCTCGCTCACCGTCGGTGGTGTCCTGGAGCAGCTTGACGTCGAAGCCCTCGTACCGGTCGAGCACGAAGACGGGCAGGACGGCTCCGATGTCCGGGCGGACCACCCGTGCCCGGCCGAGGTCGAAGAGCTCCGGGTTTCCCTCCTGCGAGACGACCACCACGTCGTGGCCCGCGCGGCTCCATTCCCGCGCGATCGCGCGCGTGTAGACGTTCGAGCCCGTCCCTCCCAGGAGGTATCCGTGCCAAAGGAGGATCCGCATCGACGGGCAGTTTCACCAGAACGGGTGACGCGGCGTCGCCCTCTGTGGGCGATACCGAGAGGGTCGAAAGACGCCGCGAGCCGCCTGCGGCCCCTAGCTCGAGGTGAATTTCATGCGGATTTCCAGATTGATGCTAACGGCGCTTGCGCTCCTGCTCGCGTCGGCGGCGCTGACCTTCTCCGTCTCGGCGACGGCTGCGTCCGGGCCGATGACCGACGGTCCCGAGCTCGGGGCCTCGGAGTGCTTCCTCGCCGGCGAGGAGGCCGAGGACGAAGCTCCGCACGACGAGGAGGCGCCCGTCGAGGAGGAGCTGCCGGCCGAGGAGGAGCTGCCCGAAGAGGAGCTCGAGCCGCTCGGCTACGGGTTCTTCGAGGATCTGCCCGTCGAGGAGGAGCTCCCCGCCGAGGAGGAAGCGCTCGTCGGCGAGTGGGGCGACGGCGACGACGTGGTCGAGTGCGGTGACGGCAACGACGTCATCGACCTCGGCGCCGGCAACGACCAGGTCACGCTCGGCGACGGCGACGACGAGGCGGACGGCGAGGGCGGCGAAGACGTCATTCACGGTGACGCGGGCTCAGACGACCTGGCTGGCTCGGCCGGCGACGACGACGTCTACGGCGATGCCGGCAGCGACGACGCCGAGGGCGGGGTCGGCAACGACGATCTCTTCGGCGGCGCGGGCGCCGACAAGCTCTCGGGCGGCGCCGGCAAGGACTCCCTCAACGGTGGCGCCGGCAGGGACTCGCTGAACGGCGGCGCGGGCAACGACACGATCAACGCGAAGGACGGGAAGCGCGACGTCGTCCGCTGCGGCAAGGGCCGCGACACCGTCCGCGCGGATCGCTCGGACAAGCTCACCGGCTGCGAGGTGGTGAAGCGCCGCTAGGAGGCAGGCGCTTGGAGGATCTCCGCCCTCCGGCGGAGCTAGGGGTCACGGGAAGAGCCTCGATTGGTCGAGGCTCTTCCCGTCTTTGCACCCGTCCCGCGGGGACATGACGAGTGTCTGACACTCGCCGTGGCCGTTCTGCACAGGGGACGCGTCTCCGGTGCGCCATGTCCGCGGCGCAAAACCCGGTGGACGAAGAGTTCCTAAGTCAGATGAAAGTAGAGCGCGTACAGCAGCTCGACGGCCGGGTTCGACGTGTGAACGGCCACATCCGAGGGTGTATCGAGCAGCGCCTCGGAGTAGTTGAAGATGATCCGCACGCCGGCGTCGATGAGGTCGTCGGCGGCCGACTGTGCGTTCTCGGCGGGGACGGCGAGCACGCCGACCACGATGTTCTTCTCCCGGACGGCGTCCGCAAGCGCGCGGTACTCACTGACCTGAACGTGGCCGATGCTCCGGCCGATCTTGTCCGGGTCCTTGTCGAAGACGGCGGCGATGTTGATCCCGTGCTCGGCGAAGATCGGGGAGCTCGCGATCGCCTCGCCGAGCCGGCCGGCCCCCACGAGCGCGATGTTGTGCTGTCCCTGCGTCCGGAGGATCCGCCTGATCTCGCCGAGCAGCCCGTCGACGCTGTAGCCGACGCCCCGCTTGCCGAACTTCCCGAACGTCGAGAGATCCCGCCGGATCTGCGTCGCGTTGATGTTCGTGTAGTCGGCGATCTCCTGCGACGAGATGCGCTCCTTGCCCATCTTGCGGGCCTGCGTCAGGACCTGCAGGTACCGGCTGAGGCGGGCCGCGACCCCGACGGTGAGACGATCAGGTACCGACCCCTGCGGTGGAGCTTGTAACACCACACAAGCATTGTGCCAGCGGTGATCGTTCCACGCGTTGGGTAGTTACAAAGTCCCTTCGGAAGGCCGAGCTTGTGCGACCTTCCGGCGCAACGCATCAGGCTCCACGAAGTAGGTGAACGCCCGCTCGCCGTCGATCTCGACGACCGGCAGCCACTCGCGGTAGCGCGCTTCGAGCTCGGCATGCCCGCCGATGTCGACCTCCTCGAGCTCGAAGCCGAGCTCCTCCCGGGCGGCACGAACGACCCGCTGCGCGGCCGCGCAGAGATGGCACCCCTCGGCGTGGTAGAGCGTGACCCTAGGGATAGAGCCCGCGGGTCATCGTGGCCTCGGCGACCCGCTGGACCGCGAGGCCGTAGGCGGCCGTGCGCATCGTCGTGCTCCGCCCCTCGTAGGTCTCCCAGGTCTCGTGGAAGGCGCGCGAGGTGATCTCGTTCAGGCGGCGGTTCACCTCGTCCTCCTTCCAGAAGTACTCCTGGAGCCCCTGCACCCACTCGAAGTACGAGACGACGACGCCGCCGGCGTTCGCCAGGACGTCCGGCAGGACGAGCACGCCGCGGTCCTCGAGGATCTCGTCGGCGGTCGGCGTCGTCGGCCCGTTCGCACCCTCGACGACGAGCTGCGCCTTGACCTTGTCGGCGTTCTCGGACGTGATCACCTGCTCGAGCGCGCACGGGGCGAGCACGTCGCAGTCGACGGCGAGCAGGTCGTCGTTCGTGATCGACTCGGCGTCCTTGAGCCCGTCGAGCCGTCCGGTCTCCTGCTTGTGCGCGAGGGCGAGCTGGACGTCGATCCCGTTCGGGTTGTGGACTCCACCACTCGAGTCCGAGAGCGCGACGACTGTCGCGCCGTCCTCCTGCACGAACCGCGCGAGGTAGCTGCCGACGTTTCCGAATCCCTGGACCGCGACGCGCATGTCGGCGAGTGACTTCCCCTGCTTCTTCGTCGCCTCGCGGAGGACGTAGAGCGCGCCGTGCGCGGTCGCCTCGAGCCGCCCGAGCGAGCCGCCGACGTTCAGCGGCTTCCCCGTGACGACGCCGAGCACCGAGTGGCCCTTGTTCATCGAGTACGTGTCGAAGATCCAGGCCATGACGCTGGGGTCGGTGCCGACGTCGGGCGCCGGGATGTCCTTCTCCGGGCCGATCTCGTTGATGATCTCGCTCGTGTAGCGGCGGGTCATCTTCTGGAGCTCGTTGCGCGACATCGTCTTCGGGTTGCAGATGACGCCGCCCTTGGCGCCGCCGAACGGGATCCCCATCAGCGCGCACTTCCAGGTCATCCACATCGCGAGCGCCTTCACCTCGTCGACCGTGACGTCCGGGTGGTAGCGGATGCCGCCCTTGGACGGGCCCCGCGCGATGTTGTGCGTCACGCGGTAGCCCTCGAAGGTCTGGATCTGGCCGTCGTCCATCACGACCGGGACCGAGACGGCCACGACCTTCTTGCACTGCTCGAGGACCCGGACGAGGTTCTCGTCGATCTGGAACTCGTTGGCGACCCGTCGAAGCTGACTCTGCGCGATCTCGAACGGGTTCTCGCGGAGATGCGAGGGGGCCTCGACGGTCGTCACGGCCGAGCAGTATACGACGCTACTCGATGGTGAACTGGACGAATTGCCTGCTAGGAGGCGCTTCTCCGGGCGGCTGGCCGATCAACCGGAGCGTGTAACGGCCCGGCGTCAGGCGCCGGCCCGCAGGGCCGCGACCCGTCAGGCCGAACGTGTACCGGCCGGGCAGGAGGTTGTTGAGCCGCGCCAGGCGCCCGATCCGCTCCTTCCCGCGCCAGAGCTCGAGGTCGAGGTGCGAGAGGGGCAGCACCTCGTTTCGGCCGCCGCGTTGGACGAGGCGGCCGGCGCGGAGCTCGAGGAGCGCCGGGGCCGAGTCCGACGGCTTGAAGCTGTCCACGGAGAGGCGCACCGCACCAAGGAGGCCCCGCTCGTACCGGCCGAGCGTGAGCGTCCACGGGACGCGAACGGGCGCGCCGCCGCCGGCCTGGAGCTCGAAGTCGGCCGCGAGCACGGCGACTCGCGGCGGCATGTACGCCATGCGGGCGAGAACGCTGACTCTGCGTGTCGTGCGGGGTGCCAGGGTGAAGCGCTGGGGCGACACCGTGAGAGCCGCGCCGCCGACCTCGCCGAGCTCGCCTGTCGAGACCAGGATCTCGAGTGGCCGCTCCGAGACGTTGCGCACGTTGAACTGCGTGCGTCCCTGCCAGCCGCGTGCGTTTGCGTGGCCGAGCGGGACGGAGGCAGGTGCGGAGACGACCTCCACGGCTGCTGCCGCTCCGAGGTCGAGGCGCCTCGCGCCGCTCACCGCACGTGAAGTGCCGACGAGGGCGCCTCGCAGGCCGTTCGCATCGAGGTCAGGACGCGCCTGCGCGAGCAGCGCTGCTCCGCTGGCGACGACGGCGGCTGCGGCGCTCGTGCCGCTGACGGTCCCGAAGGCGGCCTGTCCGTCGGAGCCGCGACCCGGATGCGAGGTCAGCAGACCGACACCGGGCGCCACCACCTCGGGCTTCATCCCACCGTCGAACGCGAGCCCGCGGGAGGAGAACGCGGCAGCGGTGCTTGCCTGCGCGTTCCGGCGCTCCCGCGCCGCACCGATCTCGATCGTCGGGGGTCTTCCGGAACGCACCAGGGCGAGTGCTTCGCGCGCCGCGCCGGCGGGCACGCTCACGACCGGCACGCCGATGCGCTCGTCGGCACCGAGCGATCCGGCCGGAATCCGCGCGTCGTGCAGGACGACCGCGGCAGCCCCGGCGCGCGCCGCTCCGACGGCAGCGCTGTCGGGCGAGTCACCAGCCGGCGCGAGCGCGGCCTTCCCGGCCACGCGGCTGTAGCCCCCTCGGTCGAAGAAGTCGGCCACGGTGAGGGGCGGCGTGCCCTGGCCCAGCACGTCGGGCAGGAGCTGATCCCGGGGCGCAGGGGCCGCCAGGTCGATCAGGAGCGAGTCGCCCGGCTTGCGCGCGCCGCCGAGCGGGACCTCGCCGTCGAAGATCACCCGGATGCCGGAGCGGATCGTGACCCGAACATGCTCCGTCGTCCGGCGGTCGTCCGCGGCGCCGACGGTGAGCGCCTCACGGGCGCCGCCCGGCCCGGAGATGCTCCCGTAGCGCGGGCCTGCCGGCCCGTCGTTGCCCGCGGGCGCCACGACGAGCGTGTCGAGCGCCTGAGCGCCGGCGACGGCCCGCGCGGAGGGGCTGTCCGCGAAGGCGGCGTAGGGCTCCGCGACACCGAGTAGTGCGATCCGGGCCGCGTCGTGGGCGTTCCCGTCGCCGTTCGGATCGACCGCGCGCTCCAGGCCGGCGATGAGCTGGTCGGTGCGCGAGTAGACCGCCCACCGTCCGGCGACGTCGCGCTGCCAGCCTGCCACGCGGATCGGGAGGATCGTCGCGTTCTCCGCGAGCCCGGTCAGGCCGCCGGGCCCGCCGGAGCCGACGATGAGCCCGGCGAGCTGGGTGGCGTGGCGCTCGAGCTCCGTCGGCTCGTCCGGCCGCGCCTTCGCGGACGCGAGGTCGTCCTCCTCGAGGATGTCGACCCCTTCGAGCACGGCGCCTGCGAGGTAGTCGTGGTTGTGCTGGATGCCCGTGTCGACCAGCGCGATCGTCACGCCGCGGCCCGTGTGGCCGGGAAGCCCGAGTTGCGCGCGCACGCCGGCGCCTGACGCGAGGTCGCCATTCTCCACCATCTGGCTGGTCGTCTGCGTCGGGTACGCGATCCGGACCGGGTAGACGCCCTCGACCTCGGGAAAGCGTTGGAGGAGCGCGACGGCACGAGCGTCGAGCGGCGCCGAGAAGCCGGAGAGGACGCGGGAGAACGTGTACTCCGGTCGCAAGCGGAGGCCGGCGACGCTCAGTCGCGCGATCAGCTGACGCTGTGCCGCCTCGGCCGCCGTGTGCCAGCGACGCTGCTCCGCCTCGCTCGCCCGTCCGCCGGCCGCCGCGACGCGCTTCGAGAGGGACGGCGTGCGCAGGACGACGATCATCCGCTGGCCCACCGGCACCTCGGGTCGAGGACCCCCGACGAGGCCGCGCCAGGACACCGGCTCGTCCCGTGCGCTCTGCTGGTGGCCGCCTGTGGCGGCGGCGACGGAGATCACGGCCGCCGCGAGGGCGACGATCCCGAGCAGGCCGAGCTGGGCGAACCTTCTAGGCGAAAGCGTCGAGCGCAAGGTAGCGAGGGTAGGCGATCGGCTCGACGAACCGTCCGGCAGAGGCGATCATCGCCGCGTTGTCGGTGCAGAGCTCGAGCGGCGCGAGCGCAGCATTGGGGAGGGCGGCGCGGAGCTCGGAGTTCGCAGCGACTCCGCCGACGACCGCGATCCTTTTCGCGCCCGTTTGCTCCGCCGCCTCCTGCGTCCGCTCGACGAGCGCGCGGACAATCGCCCGCTGGTACGAGGCGGCGAGGTCGGCGCGGCGGCGTTCGGTCTCCTCGGGCCCCAGGTCTCGAACGGTGTAGAGCAGCGCGGTCTTCAGGCCGGAGAAGGAGAAGTCTAGGCCGGGGACCCGGGCGACCGGGAACGGGTACGCCTCGGGATCGCCCTCCCTCGCCAGGCGGTCGATCTCGGCGCCGCCGGGATACGCGAGCCCGAGCAGCCGCGCTCCCTTGTCGAACGCTTCACCGGCCGCGTCGTCCAGCGTCGACCCCAGCACCTCGAACGTCGAATGGTTGCGGACGTCGAGCAGCAGCGTGTGTCCCCCGCTCGCCAGCAGGCAGAGAAACGGCGGCTCGGCGATCTGTCCGCTCGGGCCATGACGAGTGTCTGACACTCCGTCCACAGCCAGGAAGAGGGAGGCGACGTGGCCGTGCAGGTGGTTGACCGGAATGAGTGGCAGCCGGCGAGCCCAGGCCAGAGCCTTTGCGGCCGAGACCCCGACGAGCAGGGCGCCCACGAGGCCGGGTCCCTGCGTGACGGCGATCCGGTCGACCTCCTCCATCCCAGCTTCTGCCTCGTCCAGCGCCGCGCGAACTGCCGGGAGCAGCAGCTCGAGATGGTGGCGCGACGCCACCTCCGGGACGACGCCGCCGTAGCGCGCGTGGAGCTCCGCCTGCGAGGAGACAACGTTCGCGAGCAGGCGGCCCTCGTCCGTGACGAGCGCCGCAGCCGTCTCGTCACACGACGTCTCGATCCCGAGGATCACGCCGAGGCGCGCTCGCGGAGCGGGTCCTTCCACATGATCAACGCGTCCTCGCGGTTGTCCGTGTAGTAGCCCCGCCGGATCCCCCGAGCGACGAAGCCGAGCCCCTCGTAGAGCTTGATGGCCTGCCCGTTCGAGACACGCACCTCGAGCGTGTAGCCGCGCCGGTCGTCGCCGGCCGTCACCTCGAAGAGCCGGCTGAGGAGCTTCGTGGCGACGCCCTGCCGCCGGTAGTCCGGGTCGACGGCCACGTTCATGATGTGCCACGCGTCCGCGTAGCGGGAGATGATCAGGTAGCCGACGAGCCGGTCGGCCTCGTCGGTGTCCACCGCGCCGAGGCAGATCGAGGACTGCTTCGCGATCTCTCCGGCGAACATCGACCGCGACCAGGGCGTCGGGTACGCGCTCCGCTCGATGCGCTCGATGGCACCCAGGTCGGTGAGCGTGAGTGGGCGGAGGTCGATCACGTGCGCGGCTTGTCCACGTCCGGGATACGAAGGTACATCGGCTCGACCAGGTCCGGCGCGCCGAAGTCCCGCGCCAGCTCGGCATGGAACCGCGCGTGCGGCAGGTGGAGCTCGCTCTCGTCGGGCGGCACCTCTCCCCCGCGCCGCTCGATCTCCTCCCGGTAACGGACGGCGCCGTCCCCGACATGGGTGCGGCCCTGCTCGACCGGCAGGTCGGCCGGCCCCACGACAACCGGCTCGCCGCCCACGAGCGCGAAGACCTCGCGCCGCCTCGCGTCGATCACCGGGAGTGCACCCGGCGCACCGGCGGCGAGCGCGGCGAGTGTGGACACGCCTGCCAGCCCGGCCCCCCAGGCGAACGAGAGCGTGCGGGCGGTGATGAGGCCCATGCGGAGGCCTGTGAAGCTCCCCGGGCCGATCCCCACCGCGATCCCCTCCACCTGCGTGTCGCGGACGCCGCCGCGCCGGAGCAGCGCGTCGAGGTCCTCGAGCACCGTCACGGGCCGGGACGTCAGCTCGCCCAGCACCTCGCCGTCCCAGACGAGCGCGCTGGTCGCCCGGTCCGTCGCAGTGTCGAACGCGAGGATCAGCACTCGGTCACCCTGATCCGGCGCTCGTGCTCGCCGGCATGCTCGAGTGAGACGGCGAATCGCGGCGGCGGCAGCACGTTGTCGCCCGCCTCCGGCCACTCGACGAAGCACACGGCGTCGGAGAAGTAGGGCTCGAGATCGCCCCACTCTGCGTCGGAGACGCCCGCGAAACGGTAGAGGTCGAGGTGCGAGACCGGAACACGGCCTGCGTAGCGGTGGCCGATCGTGTAGGTCGGGCTCGTCACCGGCCCTTCGACGCCGAGCCACCGGCAGGCGCCGCGGACGAACGTCGTCTTGCCGGTTCCGAGTTCGCCCGAGACCGTGACGACGTCGCCCCGCTCCAGTTCCTCCGCGAGTTGCGCACCCGCCGCTTCGGTCTCGTCCGGCGAGGAAGACTCGATCTCCATGCCGTTAGTCTGGCCGTCGTGCGGCCGCGCTGGGACATCGACGAGCGAGGAGAGGGCGTCGGTGACGCCAGGCGGCTGCTGCCCCAGGCCGGCGCCTTGCTCGCCCGGATGGACACGCCTCTGTGGGTCACTGAGGACCCCGAGGCTCACCTGCTCCCTCACATCGCCCGTATCGAGGAGCTGGCGCTCCTGGACTCGGGGGTCGAAGCCGACGGCACGCTCGTCGTCGAGTGCCGGCTCGTTGGCGGGTGGGACGCCTCGAAGGCGACCGTGGCCGCGTTCGCCGCGCTCGGAGCGGTCGCCGAGACCGGAACGTTCGTCGAGAAGCGCGAGACCCCAGGCTTGGTCGAGCTCGACATCGCGACCGGCGTCGTGCCTGACGACGGACCGTTCGCGACGCACGGTCATACGCTTCTGATCCGCGTCCGCGCCTGATGCGCCGCGCAACGACCGCGGCGTTCGCCGTGGCCATGTTCGCGTTCGTGCTGCCGTTCGCGACAGTCTCGTGCGACGAATCCAGCGTCGAGCCGACCGGCGCCGATCTGGTGCTCCACTCCGCACCGGAGACCGAGGGCGAACGGCCGGCGGAGTCGCTCGATCTGCCGCTCGGCGAGCTCGTCGTCGCCTACGGAGGCGGCCTCGCGACCGCCGCCTTTCTGGCCTTCGCGCTGGCGCTGTGGAGCGCCGCCCGGCGCTGGCCTGGCGCGTGGGCGGCGGTCGCCGGGGTGGTCGGCGTCGCGGCCCTCGTGTTCCTAAAGACTAGAGGCGGCGGAACGACGGAAGGGATCGCCGAGGTCGATGCGCAGCTCGGCGGCGTGCTCGCCGTCGTGGCGGGCGGACTCGGGGCGCTCGGCGCAGGAGCCGCCTGGCTGCAGCGAGGACTGTTCGCTCCGCGGCCGGTCGCGCCCGTCCTCGCCCTCGTCCTGCTGCTGTTCGGCTACCTCTTCCCGTCGGAGCGAGGGCCGGTCGCCAGCGTGGCCTACGCCGACACGCTCGACCTGCGGAACCCGTGGGACGGCGCGTTCTGGGCCCTGCCCGTGATCGTCGGCGTGCTGCTCGTGGCGCGACGCCGCGATGTGTCGCGCCGACTCGCCGGCTTCGCGGTCGGCGTCCTCGCCGTCGCGAGCGCCGACGTCGCACACGAGATCTGGACGCTGTGGCGCGAGGACGACCTCCAACCAGGTGTCGCGCCGCTCGCGTTCCTCGCCGGCATGGTTCTCGCGGGCGGGTGGGTTGCCGCGTGCGAGTGGAGGCAGCTCCGCCGCCCCGCCGCGCTCCCGCTCGCGGCGGGCGTGATCCTGACGCTGGTGCTCTGGCTCGCGAGCCCCGCGAACGCCTAGAAGAGCCCCAGCTGGACCGCGGGCTCAGGGGCGACGGCGACCGGCTCGGGCGCGATCTCGGGAATCTCCTCGCGACCCATGAGCTCGGGGATCCGCCGGAAGTCCTCCTGCAGCACCTTCAGCATCGCCGGCGTGTAGAGCGCCGCAGCCGGGTGATAGAGCGGGTACAGCAGCACCCGGTTGCCGCCGAGCGTCACCTGCTGGTCCTGACCGTGGACGCGGGTGATGCCCGTCGGCTTCCCCGACAGCAGCTTCGTCGCGAAGTTCCCGAGCGTCGCCACGACGCGCGGCTGGATGAGCTCGATCTGCTTGAACAGGTGCGGCTCGCACGACTCGATCTCATCCGGCTGGGGATCGCGATTTCCGGGCGGGCGGCACTTGAGCACGTTCGCGATGTAGACCTCCGACCGCTCGAGGCCGATCCCGGCGAGCAGCGTGTCCAGCAGCTTCCCTGCCTGGCCGACGAACGGGATGCCCTGCTTGTCCTCGTGGAACCCGGGCGCCTCGCCGACGAACATCAGGTCGGCGTCGGGATTGCCGACGCCGAACACCACCTGCGTCCGTCCCTGGGAGAGGCGGCAGCGCGTACAGGCCGAGGTCTGCTCCGCGTAGACCGTCAGTGCTTCCATGGCGCCGAGTCTACGCCCGGCGGAGGACGGCTACCCGCAGCCGCAGGAACCGCCGCAGCAACCGCCGCTGCGAGGCGCCGGTCCGGTGCCGAGGCTCGCCGACGAGGAGCTGGAGTGGACGGCGAAGACGGAGAACTGCTTGCGGACGTCGGCGGCCCCGCACTCGGGACAGTCGGGCTGCTCGCCGTTGCGGACGAGCTCCTCGAAGTGCGACTCGCACGACATGCAGACGTACTCGTAGATCGGCATCAACCTGATCTTACGCATCGCCGAGTTAGGTGGCGGGGGCCAGGCTGCGGCCGACCGGCCCCCGCCGTGCGAGCGCTCTTGCGGCTAGCGCTCGAGCTCGATGACAGCTGTCTCCGACTTCATGTAGCCCAGCCGAAACTGACCGTCACGTCTGTGGCAATGCACCTTCACGGTCGTGCCCACCCCGAATGCGTTCAGGTCCGTACCCGTGGGTACCTGACACGTAACAGTGTGCCCGTCGCTGGCCCGGAGCGTCACGCTTGTGTCGGTCTTCGCGTCGAGCGTGCCATGGAGGTAGAGCTCCACCGATCCGTCGGCCCCGACCTGGTACCGCTCGGAACGGGCGCTGAGCAGCGTGTTTACGGCGCCGTCGACGCGGCAGGTGAGATGCACCGACTCGCCGACCGTGAAGAACGAGAGGTCGAAGTCGGGCGGCGCGTTGCATGAGAACATCGATCCGTCCGGCCGGCGGACCGAGACCGGCACGCCGTTGCGGGCCTGCAGCAGCCCGGAGGCGAACACCTTCAAGACCCCGTCCTCGCCGAGCGACGCGGATTCCGAGGAGATCGAGGCGAACACGAAGCCGCCCTCGCCGAGATGGCAGTGGAGCTTCACGCGCTCGCCGGAGCGGAACGGCGCCAGTTCGATCCCGGCAGGGACCGAGCACGAGACGCTCATGCCGTCCTCGCGACGGACCGAGACGGTGCCGTTGCCCTTCGAAAGGGCGCCGTGGACGTACAGCTCACCGCTGCCGTCCGCCTTCACCCAGCCGTAGTTCGAGTGGATCTTGATCAGGACGTCGCGGTTCTCGCGCGAGACGCAGCGGATCTGCACTCGCTCGCCGACGCGGAAGAGCGAGAGGTCCATCCCGGACGGAACGGCGCACTCGATGCGCTTGTCCGTCTCGGTGCGGACGACGACGGAGTACGGCGCCTTCTCGGCGAGAACGCCTGCAGCCTCGATGCCCTCCTTGTAGACGGGCTTCGTCGGCTTCGTGTCGCCCTCGTCCTTCCCACGGATGAACGTGAACGAGCCGTCCTTGCCGATCAGCACCACCATGCTGACCTGGTCGCCCGGCTCGAAGTCGGGCAGGACCGCGCCTTCGGGCACCTCGACGTGGACGGCGCCGCGCTCGACGACGGCGACGTCGAACCCGTCTCCCTTCTTCTCGAGGAAGATGCCTTCGAGCTCGACGAGCCTGGAGCGGCCCGTCTCCTGCATGCCGGTCGACGAGGCGCCGGTCGACGAGAGACGCACGCTGGCGACGACGCGGTCGCCGGGCGCGAGCCCGCCGGCCGAGGCCGAGGCGAGTGTGCGGCCGCGCCGCCCGACGGCGAAGACGCTGCCGCCGGCTGAGAGGATCACGCGGCGCCGGCCTTGATCGGCCTTGATGACGACGGCGCCGAAGCGCGCCTTCGTCGCCCGGCCGAGGGCGCGGACGCGTCGGGCCTCGTACGTTCCGTCCGACCGTCGCGACGCGGTGACGGCGACGCGCTGTCCGATCCGGACGCGTCTGAAGCCGGCACCGAGCCGGACGGTTCGCGCAGTGCGGCCGGTCACGACGACCGCCGACTTGCGCTTCGAATCCTTCGCCACAGTGACCCCTGCGAACGACCCCGCAACCGCGTTCGGCGCCGCCACGAGCGCCGCGACAGCGGTTGCCAACAGCAGTGCTCTCCTCATCCTCAACCTCTCTCCCCGGCGGTCGCAGGGCGTTGCGCCGTCCCCTCCGCACGGCTATCGGCGGCAAATCCCCCGCTCTTGGGGAACTTCACCCCCTTGAGCTACCCCACCCGGGGCTACACTGCGCCGGAAGCCCGGTATCCGAGCCGGAACTGGAGCAAATGAGGATCGAAAGCGTGAACGTGATCGGCCGCGGCCGCGTCGGCTCAGCCGTCGCCGCCCGCCTGCAGGAGCGGGGCGTCGAGCTGCTCGCGGACGGCGCTCAGATCGTCCTCCTGTGCGTTCCGGACAGCGCCATCACCGCCACTGTCGAGTGTCAGACACTCGTCATGTCCCAATGGGTCGGGCACACGAGCGGCGCGACGCCGTTGGCGGCGATTTCGCACGAGCGCCGCTTCGGCCTTCACCCGCTGCAGACCTTCA